>Ga0315274_10000139_pt1 | contig 106087 bp, 115 predicted proteins | sample YL17G02_20_MG_FD_203700 | JGI IMG/M metagenome (GOLD analysis project Ga0315274, IMG submission 203700) | Sediment microbial communities from Yellowstone Lake, YNP, Wyoming, USA - YL17G02_20 | ecosystem: Environmental > Aquatic > Freshwater > Lake > Sediment | place: USA: Wyoming | collected...
AGTTAGCTCGATCACCTTGGTGTTCTCCACCCGTCTACCTGCGTCGGTTTGCGGTACGGTTGCTTAAAGTAGTGGGTTGAGACTTTTCTTGTCGAAACTCCAATTTGTAATTGCAACCATGCGCGCATACAAACCTTTATTCCGCGTCCTCTCAACATAGTCTTTAAACAGTCGGCGAATATCAACGCCGAATCCATCGCCTTTAGGGCTTAGGACCGACTAACCCCCCGCCGATTATCGTTGCGGGGGAAACCTCAGACTTTTGGTGGGCCCGTTTCTCGCGGGCCTAATTCGTTACTCATACCAACATTCGCACTTCTCTGACGTCCAGCAAACCTCACGGTTCACCTTCACCCATCAGAGAACGCTCCCCTACCACTCCAACTTGCGTTGGAATCCGCATCTTCGGTGGCTACTTTGAGCCCCGTTAAATCTTCGGCGCAATAATCCTTGACTAGTGAGCTGTTACGCTTTCTTTAAAGGATGGCTGCTTCTAAGCCAACCTCCTAGTTGTTTTAGGATTACTACATCCTTTTCCACTTAAGTAACACTTAGGGACCTTAGATGGCGGTCTGGACTCTTTTCCTCTCGACTGTGAAGCTTAGCCCCCACAGTCTGACTGATCTGCTAAAACTTATAGAATTGGGAGTTTGATTGGTTCGTCGCCTTTCGGTGACAAAACCATCCAGAGCTCTACCTCTATAAGCTAAACAGATCGCTATACCTAAATATATTTCGGGGAGAACCAGCTATTTCCGGGTTCGATTAGCATTTTACCTCTATCCACAGGTCATCACATAGTTTTGCAACGCTATAGTGTTCGGGCCTCCCCACGCCGTTTAAGGCGGGTTCACCCTGCCCATGGATAGATCACCCGGTTTCGGGTCTAGTAGATGCCACTAATCGCCTGTTAAGACTCGGTTTCCCTACGCCTTCGCCCACTGGGCTTAAGCTTGCGACATCTAGCTAACTCGTTGGTTCATTCTACAAAAGGCACGCCGTCACCCGGTAGTAGATTTTGGACTCGTTCGCCGAAGGCGAACAAATAGAGCAAAGCTCTGTCCAAAATTCACTACCGGGCTCCGACTCCTTGTAAGCATATGGTTTCAGGTACTATTTCACTCCTCGTTTAGAGGTACTTTTCACCTTTCCCTCACGGTACTAGTTCACTATCGGTCATAGAAGATATTTAGTCTTGGGAGACGATCCTCCCGCCCTTAGTGCCAAAAATTGACATGTTAGGGTTCTCTTCCTACTAGATTACACGTGTCTAGTAGTACTTCTTTTCTCCGAAATTAATCGGAGAAAGGGTTGTTATAGTGCAAAAATAAGCTTTCGTCTACGGGGCTATTACCCTCTTTGGCTGTCCTTTCCAGGTTCCTTCGACTAACAAATTTTTGATATATCAACCAGACTTTTCCCCGTTCGCTCGCCGCTACTAGGGGAATCACATATGTCTTAGAAGCTCAAAACTTAAAACGCAAAAGGTAATCCGTTCGACTTCGCTCAGGATTAACCTGAGTGTAATCGAAGGTTAAAGTTAATTACCTCCTGCTTTTTTAAGCAGAGAGACTTCTAAACCATATCTCACTTTAGGTGAGTGTTGTTTTCTCTTCCTCTGGTTACTTAGATGTTTCAGTTCACCAGGTACCCTCCCAGCTGCACATCCCCGAGTACAATATGAATTTAAAAACCCTTTTTCTTGATCCCTAAATTTAATGGATCGAGAGGGCTCATATTATACCGGGGGATGTACAGCTAGGTCATCGCCTCTTCGGCGAAGGGGTTTCCCCATTCGGAAATCTTCGGATCAAAGGATGTTTGGCTCCTCCCCGAAGCGTATCGCACGCCTACTGCGTCCTTCATCGGTCTTCTATGCCAAGGCATCCTCCATATGCTCTTCTTGAAATTATATATGGTTGGACAACAACCAAGGCACTGAAAAAAATTGATTGTTAAGTTACAAAAAACCGCCTTTCGGCGGATAAAATACAACTCAAAAATACTATTGAGTTTTAGTTTATCCGTCGACCCCCTCTCCCAAATTGTCGGTTCGATACATCAGACAATCTCCTTCAGATAAGTTCTATTTTGATTGTACATCCAAGACTTTTTCTTGTCAAGTCCAGGAATAGATTTAAGTCTTATTCTCCGCTTAAATAAATATTTATTCTACAAATAATTCGTGAAAATCCATTGAGCTGATCACAGATTGATATATCTTTTTTTAAAGCAGCGACTTGCCTATAACAGTTATCTTGATATTGAAAATTCGCTTGATTTTCAACGTTTCGGCAGATTTTATAATCTTTTTTGTTCTCGGCTATATTTAAATAACACGAATTTCTAGAATAATCCCCGCTGGAACTAATAATATTTTTACAAATACTTTCATCATTTTGAATCTTCGCCGTCCTCAAGTAACAATTATCCTTAGAATATTGACCACCGGAAATATTATTAAAATTTTGGCAGTAGGATAAAGAATTTTGATTTTCTAATAAGCTATCGTAACAATTATCTTGAGAATATTTCCCTTCCTTTTTTGTAATCAATTTACACTCTGTGGGATCTTTAATTGATAAAGCCATAATAAAAATACGACAATCGTTGGTAGAATTTCCTTCTTGCAAACAATTCTGCTCTGTCAGTTCCTGCTTTGGCAGTTCTTCCTTAACAAGAAGAATAACCCCGCTAATCATTAAAATTATGATTATTGCCCAGACAACAATTTGAGACCAAGCGGAAATGGTCAGAGATATTTTCCAATCGATTTTGAGAATATTTTTTATTAATAGCACTAAAATTATCAAACTTAAAATCCAGCTCAAAATGAAAGATAAGCTTGAGATAGATAATACCTCATTAAATAAATAGATCAAAGCAAGAAAAAAGAAAAAATAAATTAGAGATATTATTATACAAAACCAAAAATTCTTTTGGATGTTCTGTCTTTTTAGAAGATAAAATAAAAACCAAGCAAAACCTAAAAACCCTAAAATAATCTCTATCGCTAGTATCCAATCGGTATTAGTCATATTAATTCTATACTAACACAAAACGGGGCAAGGTAAATACAAAATTACTCCTTGCGCCCGTTTTTATCTTTTCTTTTTATTTCATCTGTTTCTTAAAATGCTCAAGCCACTCTTGAGCTGCATCTTTGCCACCTAAACCGAAGGCTAATCCGCCGGCAATCGCCAAGAAAGCGACTACCCCGATAAAGAGGGTATTCAAAAGAGTCTCGGCAATGCCTAGTTGCATCAAAACAGCAATCAAGGTAAAGACAATTATTGCATATCTTGCAATCGCGGCAATGGTATCGGCTGAGCCTAGATTAGAGGCTTTAATGCTGGTTTTGACGACTGAGCTTATGAAATTGGCTAAAATCAGACCAATTAAAAGGATCGCACCAGCGGCAGCAACTGACGGCAGATAGCCTAAGACTCGATCAAGGAAACTGGCAACAGTCGGCAGCTGCAAAGTATCAGCCGCAGCTACGAAGGCAATTAGGTAGATTATCCATTTAGCAACTGAGGCAAGGATAGCAGTGGTATCTTTCTCCGTATCGCCTTTTTTCAAAACTTCATCAACTTTAGCTTTTTCAAAGACGGTTTGTAATCCAATTAAGCGGAATAATCGATCAATTACCAAAGCTACCAGCATACCAACAATCCAACCAATGACTAAGATGATTATTGCGCCAATTAAATTAGGCAGAAAATTTACAAACCGATCCCAAATATTGGTGCTTGTGTCACTTACAATATTAGTCCAATCAGTAATAACCATATGACACCTCTTAAATTAGATTTGCTAACAGGATAGTCGACCTAGTCTATCCACAGCCTCAAAATACATCAGGTTTGATATGATTTCAAATAAATTGTCAAGAGTTATATGAAAAGGAGCACTATTGATATTGTGCTCCTCCTAGTGGGGGAGAAATCCATCCCCCTGGCGATGTTTAGGTAGAATAATGTTCGAATCAAACGGGTATGGCCCAAGAGGCTTGTAATACACCAACTGCCCAAGCGCATCTCGACCGTCGCTATAGCACATCTGGTAGGCTGTGCCCGCCATTCTCTTATGTAAATCTACACCATCTATTTTCGCTTCCATTCGATACTGATGGGTTTCGGCTGGTCTGATTAGCATCATCTGGATTCCCATACCTCTGGCGACTATTTCTGTGGCTGAAACCAACAGCCTTCGCCAGCCGATGTTTCTTAACTCTTCATGGTGCCTCTCGCCCTGGATATCCTCGATAATGGCTGTTTGCGCGTTGACTAACCTAAAACCACATGTAGCCATCCTTTTGCCTTGTTTAATTTTTAACCAGTCAGGTTGCATGAGAGACAGAAAATAGTCCGCTCCAGGGTGGACGTCCCATTCTCGTGCAAGAAAGTGCTTATTGGGGTCTGCAAATTTCTTAAGCAACCTTGAGAAAGCCGGTCCCTCGAGCCTGGGATTGGATACGCCAGAGATTCCGAACTGATACCAGGAAGTCAAAAAGCCAAAATCTCCCCCGAAAATCTCAATCGCATAACTGATGGCATGGCGATGGAAGAAACCTATATACATCCAACTGCTTAACCCAAGGGATGATTCCTTCGCCATCAATCTTTTATGCTCACAGCATGCAGTTCTCCACAGCTCACGATAGGCCTGAAAATCAAATACGCCTGATTTGTAGAAATGTCTTGCTACAAATCGTATAGCATCGCTTTCTATTTGGCAGATTACTGAGGGGTTTAGACCAGAATCACCCACTAACTCCCGGATTGTCCCCTGGTAGATTGCTTCCTGTATGATAAAGGCAAGACGCTTACCAAATGGGATATAGACAAATTCTGGACTGTACTCGGAAGCCTCCCATGAAATTTGAGTGAGCCTTCCACTCGTGACTATAGTGTCGATTGTTAATGGGCAAGCCGTTTCAACCGTCATAGCTAACCCCCGTCTTCGACTATCCAGCTTTTTTATATCACCCAGATAAGAAAAAAACAATATACTAAGCTTTATACCCTTGACAAAACTAACTAAATATGGTATAGTATACGCAAGTTAGAACCGATAAAGGCACACTCGCCGAAAGGCGAGGCCGCAAAGCTACCTGTCTACTGTCGCACAAGCGACAACGACAGAGGGGCTGCCGAAGTTCAGACCTCACACAGAGACCAGGTTCTATACCTGGTTTTTGTGTACCTGACGAAGGCATCGAGTTCTAGCTAATACTCCCTGGAGGGATGCATGAAATGGCTAGGAACATCGGGAAATGGATCGGACTGTTCTTCCTGCTCGCAATCCCGCGAGCTTGGGCGGAAGGCGAAAGGCTTTCACCGCCCCCGGACTTCGGGAAGTTTGTCCCCCATCCTCTCGTGCTGGAAGGCACTGAGGGATCGACTACTCGCATGGTGGCTCTGGTTTATCTGGATGAGCAAAGAGTCCGACCCGAGATGGTGGTAGGTGGTAATCTCGCCATCAACACCAGAGCACATTACGAAGTGACGGAGTGGTGCTCGAAGGTCTTGACCTTCGAGCCGAACACTGTCGGTTGTATCAAGATCGGCGGCGGCTCAGGGATGGTCGGACCCAACTGCTATGCCTACTGTGAAACCCATTCGGGCGCCTTCGTGAGCGGGTCGAGTTCAACTTCAATCGGACCGCTAATGATCAGGAACCCGATCACCATCAAGTGGTGCCCGGGCAAGGACAAAGAGCCGGAGCCGAAAGATGGGGTAACCATCTTTCTTCATCACAGCACCGAAATCTACGGTGAAGCGATGGGTTCCGGTATTAAGAACGTCTACGGCTTCGCCAAAGCCAAGGGCGAGGCAAAAACCCAGTCTAAGGGTGGCTCAGGCTCCACAAGTATTGACCTGAATGCACCACTAGTCGGGATAGAGTCCCTTTCGCCGGGGGATCATCCAACCTACACCTTGAGCGGCCTCCGCTCGGGGCAGAAGATCTTCATCACGGCCGAAGTCTGGTCATCGGCGTCGACCTATCTGATCTCTTCAGCTATGGTCCACGCTACCGCCGAAATCACATGGGAGGCCAGTAGCAAGTCGCCGATGAGATCGCGGATCGACCGCCCCAGGCCAGAGGACCAGCCGGTAGCAAAGGAGGTACACATCCGATGGTAAAGCGCCTTTTACGGATAACTTGGTTGGCAGTGGCGCTCTGGATACTGCTGACCCTCTGGCTGTTCCTGGGGTGGAGGGATACGACCTTCCGTTACCAGGCGCTCAGCCAAGAGTTCGCCGACTACAAGACGGCCATCCAAACGCGGATCCAACCGCACGGCCTACACCAAGGCACGGTTCACAAGCAGCGGCTACAACGGTAGCCAAGAAGAACCCGCCTTAGCCCAAAGAGCCCCGCCGATGGCGGGGCTCTTCTCGTTTATAATGAGTTTTGAATGATTTTTTTAGGATTAGTATGAATTTTTTCTTTGAGCTCCCTTTTTGTAAGAGTTCCATCGAGAACCAAACTATGACATAGAGGAATAAAACTGGCGAAAGAGGCAAAACCGGTATTTTTAGGTCGAGGTTGCGGTGCATAATCAGAAGCGATACAATCAATTATGCCATCGGCTAAAGCTTTTTTGATCGCTCGGATATCTTCCAATGTGCCAAGGGGAGGATTTACCGGGTGATTCTCTGCCTCCGATGAATAGATATAATAATGGGGACAAGTCTCACTTGTAAATTTAACACCCGCCTTTTTATACTGACGGATTATATTAATAGTAGAAGCTTTACTAATATGTTGTAAATGCAAACGACCGCCAATTTCAGCTAACACCTTTAGATATTTTTCGGCCATCTCCGTTTCCGGTTCCAAATGGGCCATCACTAAAACTTTTTTCCCTAGAATATCAGCAAGTAAATCTAAGTTAGTCAGGCAATTGCCATCATCTGAAAAACCAGCAACAAATGGCTTGATTTTATCAACATCAACTAATTCTTTTCCTTCTCGCCTGATTGTGATAGCGCTAACGGGAATTGCCCTAACATATCTTTTTACTTTAAGTGAGGCTTTGACAGCAGCAACATTATCTAAACATAGTAAAGTATTGGCCATATACAAAACCATCCCAATTCCCGCCTCTTTGGCTTGTTTAGTATGGAATGGGATGTCATCGCGAAGATGGGTATGTAAATCAATGACTTGATAGCCAAGATTGATCATCGTGGTGGACCGTGCCGGATTCGAACCGGCGACCTGTCGCCTGCGGCGACCGTTCTACCGGTCCATTTGGTGGACCGACGGGGATTCGGACCCCGAACCTCCTGCTTGCAAAGCAGGCGCTCTGCCATTGAGCTATCGGCCCTTTAATAGATTTTGCAATTCTTCCCTGCCCTTACCTGTTTTAAAATATTTTTCTCTTCGAACAACCTCTGATCTTGTTTGGAATTTTTCACTATATAATAATTTGAATGGTTTTGTCAATCTTGTATATTTACTTTTACCTGTGTTGTGTTCGAAAAATCTCCGCCTTAGATCATCTGTCGATCCAGTATACAACCTTCCGTTTTTTAAACTTTTTAATATATAAACGTAATAGATTCAAACCTCCAACCTGTCGCCTGCGGCGACCGTTCCACGGATAAACTACGGACCCCCATTTACCAAACCGTCGTAATATAGATTAAACTGCCGAAAATTAGTATAATCGCGATTATTTTCCAGGCAGTGTAAGTCCCGCCCATTCCGAGGTATCTTTCTGCCCAAGACATTTTACCGATTAATCTGACTAAGGGTTCTGTATATTTAAGAATTAAAATTGCAGCACCGACACAAAGAATAAAAACTAAAATCTTAACAAATACCATATCGTTCCTCCCAGGTAGTGAAAGTTTGACATTTCTTCGAAATGCTGAAGGCATTGGTCAAACTTCTACTACCTGGCTCCGCTAGATTACTTATCTTAATAACACCCAGAAACTTAATCCGATAATTACCAGTTGAGACAGCAGCCCCCAATACCATTTATCTATTGGCAGTTCATAGTGGATTAACTCATGAAAGGCATGGAATTGTTTAAAAACTGGCCATTTGTGGATAAATTTCAAGGGATTATTATCAATAATATCAACCGAAATTCCACCCAGCGCTCCCACACTTATTATGGCAAAATCTGACCGATTATTAAATAGAATAATAAACACAGCCATTGTAATAATAAATTCTAAAATAGCCGTAATATAAACCCAGGCTGGCCAAGGTTTGTCTTCATCACCGGGTATTGCAAAAAAAGTTCCTGGATCTAGATGGGGAATGGCATCCAAAACAAAGTGGCTGACGAAACCTAACAAAAAAGCCACTGGAAGACTTTTGGTAGCAGTGGCAAGCGCAGCGCCTGCTAAAATATGGGGTGTAATAGTCATATTATTGGTGGGCGATGATGGATTTGAACCATCGACCTCGTCATTAGAATGCCATTTGGGCAACTGGTGGGCACGGATGGAGTCGAACCATCTACCTCCTCTTTATCAGAGAGGCGTTCTACCGGTGAACTACGTGCCCAAAAAATTAATGTTCTTTTTGATCAGGCGTTTCATCGAAAACCACACTCACCCCTTCGCCAACATCATCAGACACGATTTCGCCATTTTTCAAAGACTTAAACCAATTTATTAAAAAGGGATCATTATCCAAGTCTTCTCGATTATTAAAATGGATCGATTTTCTTTTCGGCCTCTCGGGCGCTGCATCAGGTTGCCTACTAAGCCCAAATCTTTCTAACATATCTTATTTATACCATTTTTAGCTCCTATTTTCAAGAATTCTGCTATATTAATAGTATGCAACGAAAATGGTGGATTGTCATAATATTAGTTATTATTGCCCTTGTAATTTGTGGATATGAACTATTTATGACTAAAAAATCCGCTGAAGTAATAGTTGATAATAAAAAAATTAATGTTGAGTTGGCTCTCACAGAGACGCAACGAGCTAAAGGTCTTTCCGGACGAGATCATTTAGATGCTGATTCCGGCATGCTTTTTGTTTTTCCAAAAGCCGACACTTATACTTTCTGGATGAAAGACACCAAAATTCCTTTGGATATTATTTGGATTAATGATAACAAGGTAGTCGAGGAAACTACTCTTGAAGCCGAGACATCACAATACACACCGACTTACACGCCGAAAAACAAAGCCAATTATGTTTTCGAAGTCAACGCCGGATTCGTAAATGAGAATAATGTCAAAGTCGGCGACAAAGTTGAGATAAAAATTTAATTTTAAGATATATCTTCTAAACTGACTTTGAGCACTTGGTTCTCGCCGACTTCGCCGGAGAGCATTTTTTTGGCTAAAAGATTTTCAATTTTTTCAGTGATTACTCTTCTCATCGGCCTGGCACCAAACTGCGGGTCAAAACCTAATTCAACTAGTTTTGCTAAAGCTTGATCGTCTACTTCAACTTTAATTTTTCTATCAGCCAAACGTTTATTAATATCCGCAATCATCATTTGCGCCACTTGAGTTATTTGCTCAGAAGTTAACGGTTTGTAGACGATTACGCCATCGAATCTATTCAAAAATTCCGGTGTAAAAATTCCTTTTTGTTGAAGAAGATTTACTAAGCCTTCTTTAATATTTTGACTTCCTGAATTGACTTGTTCTCTAATATATTCTGAGCCGGCATTTGAAGTTGAAATAATAATCGTATTGGTAAAATCAATAACTTTCCCGCGAGCAGTCGTTAGCCTGCCATCTTCAAAAACTTGTAAAAACACATTTAGAATATTTTTATCGGCTTTTTCAATCTCATCAAGCAAGATTAAAGAAAATGGTCTTTCAATGACTGCTTTGGTCAAGACGCCATCTGGATTTACTTCTGTCCCTAATAATCGATCGATTGACGAAACCTCTTGATATTCCGACATATCCAAACGAATCATATTCTTCTCAGACCCAAAATAGCTTTCGGCTAAAGCTTTGGCAGTTTCGGTTTTACCAACGCCGGTCGGCCCTAAAAATAAAAAGACGCCCACCGGCCTTTTGCCTGAAGTAATTCCCGCTCGGACGCGCCTTAGAGCATTGGCGACGGCCTCAATTGCCTCTTCCTGATCAACTACCCGTTTATGTAAAAAGCTTTCTAAATTTAATAATTTTTCTTTTTCTTGTCCTTGGGCTTCACCAACCGGCACATTAGTTTTCCGACTTACTAGTTCTTCAATTTCTTCCGGACTAATAAGACTTATTTTGCTGCCTCCAAAATTTACTGCCGCTTCTTGCATCAGCCTTAGAGCCTTTTCTGGAAACGGCACATCATGAATATAGCGGGCTGAAAGTTGAACAATTTTTTTTAAACTTTGTAAAGGGAAAAAAACATTATATTTAATTTCAATGTAAGAAAGCGCATCAAGTAAAATCCCCATTGTATCATCTTCAGTCGCCGGATTTATCTCAATCTTTTCAAACACCCCGACTAAGGCGGAATTGGCTCGGACCCTTTCAAAATATTCATCAGGTGTGACTGCGGCGATTATCCTTAAATTTGAATTCTCAAAATATGGCAAAAGAATTGAAGTCGCGTCAATGCCACCGATTTCTTCACGAGCATTTTGGACTGTTCCGCCCAGCATGCTTTCAAAATTGTCTATATAAAGAATTATATTGCCAGCCTCAACAGCATCCCCCAAACAGCCTTCTAATCTTGCCTCTAATTCACCTTTGCCGGCCCCGGCTAAGAGTCTGCCAACATCTAACTGACGAATTCTTTTATACTTTAAAGACTCAAGGCAGTCTCCTTGGGCTATTTTTAAAGCTAGAGCATTAACGATAGTTTTTTTACCAACACCGGCTTCACCGACTAAAAGACAATTATTTTTTGCCGGTTTAGCTAAGACTGTTTCGATCTCATTAATTTTATTCGTATGACCAAAAATATTTATTTTAAGATTCGAGTCTTGGAAGTATCGAGAAAGATCATAGGAGAACCTAGAAAGAATCGGTGTATAACCATAGGCCCAATCTTGACCAATGCCTGACAAAGTTTTACCTTCTTCCCAAAATTTTGGTCGTTCAGCCTCGCTCTTAATCTTTTTCATCCACTCAATAACTTTTTGAAAATCATTTGGCTCGATTTTTAGATCCGAAAGCGCTTTTTGAATACTTTGTAATTGGCTTGCGGTCTGCCAAAAATCTTCCAAAGTGATTAATTTTTGACTATCAAGACTCTGAAAAAGAGAAACTAGGTCTTTTGCAAACTGGACTTGAATGTTATTTGGCTTACCTACAGATTTCCTAAGTGGAGGTAAGCCTAATCTTAAGAATAATAAACTACCAATCGGGGTTAAAGAGCTTTTGTCAAATAAATATTCGGTTGTAATTTGGCTTTGATTTTCTATTTTAGCTTGCTCAATTGCCATTTCGATTGCCTCGGCTAGATCCATCGCAAAATGGTCAGCAATATTTTCACTTCTTTTTTGGGGCAAAAAGGAGTATTTTTTTGAAATAATGATGCTTTCAAAAAGCATAGCTAAGGCTAAAATAATTTGGCCAATACCCTTCAAGGCATCTGATGGCTGGAAAATTAAAACTGCTGCAAATAGAGAAACTATTAGATTAAAAATTGTAATAAAATTAAAAGTCGATCTTTTCAAAGATTTTTCTGCATAGTAACGCCTTCGGGCTGTTGATTTGTAATAATCAAAATTAACCATTGCCTAAAAGCCTCAAGCCATTTACTAATAAAAGGAGGATAATAATCGGTAAAAAATACCAGCAAATAATCCCGATTATAAGCGAAATAAACACTATTCCACTAATTAACAGGCCTGTAAAGATTGTTATTGTTCGAACGATAAAACCAATCACTCTTGAAAATAGATTCATAGCCCAAATTCTTACGGCTGCATCCAAAGAAGGATTTTCAACAGAAATTACATCCCTTTTCCAGGGATCAAAAAGAGTTCTAAGTAGTATTGGCACAGAAAAATTTAAATAAACTTTTTTAGTGATAACTTGAGCCGCTCGAGCCAAATATACTGGCTCTTCGGAATACCACCACGAAAAATAAGTGAACATTTCCCCTCCGCTCCTGTTTGTCGCCGCAGGCGACAGAACAGGAAGTCCGCCGTAAGACGCACTACAAGTAGAGGACGTAGTCCCTTTTGCAGTAAGTCTGGAGGCGGGCGCTTCATCTTTTAATTAAATAATACCAGATTTTTACTTATGAGAAAAGGCCTCACGGGGAGGCCTGTTTGTGTTAAGGTCTTTATTCAATAGGCTGTTCTGGCTCTTCGGATCCGAAGAGCATTTTGAGAATCTTACGACCCTTTCTTTCTCTTACCATCTCCCCCAATAACGTGAATCTAACAGCTGCTCGATGGTCTCCTTTTCCTTCAGCTAAACCCGCGAACTCATCGTAAAAATCTGGATTGTCAGCCATAGCCTTCGCCAGAGATTGGGCGAACAACTTGAGGCATTCGGGGCAGGTGGAGATATGTTCACCGAGGTCAATGATTTCTGCTCTAGAAGCTTCTTTCTTTTTTATACGAGCACTCAACTCCTTTATAGCCGCTTCATCGTAGTGTTTCTCCATTTTCCACCTCCAAGAAAGCCACACCATATTCTATCAAAAAAGCTCCCAGAATACAATCCCTCGATAATACTCGGGATAAACCCTGCGACTACGCTCAGGGCAGGCTGCGAGCTTGATATTTGGAGAGATCTTATACCACTATAGATGCTCGAGCATTTATACGCGAAGTAGACCATAAATTAATAAAAAGACCTTATTAAAAGGTCTTTTTTGCTTTCAGGACTTTTACGGTTGCCCTTCGACTACGCTCAGGACACACCTTAAAATACTTGAATTTCATTCAGGTCTTTTACGGTTGCAAGAAACGCTGACTTTAACACAATCATTTCTCCGCGTCCGATCTTCCCGTTAGATGACGTAAGCCTATCTAATGGGATAGGTGTTTACTCCCTAGAAAGGAGGTGATCCATCCGCAGATTCCCCTACGGATACCTTGTTCACGTTTTCTCCCTATGTTACCACAGGGCGTGGACTATATCTTCATCCTTCCAGAAGACAGATGACGGAAAACGGAAGACTGATTTAGAAAGTTTGCCATTTCTTAATTAAATTTTGCAATTGTTTCGATAGTATTTTGTAACGATCTATCAGCGCATCGCAAGTTTCTGATTTGATATTCTTGCAGGTCTCACTCAATATCTTAATTTGTCTTAGATGCGTAATCGTTTCGTCCGATGACCCCATCGCCATTTCCAGAAATCTCTTGAATTCTTTTGCCGATTTCTTTTTTCCATATCCTTCGGCAATCAAGGGCGCAATTGATTCGGCTGAACCGATAATCTGCGCTTTTAGCTTGTAATGGCTTTTGGGTATTAAATTCGCCAATCTATACACAGGCCTCGTTAGATTCAAGGCGTTGCGATAGATGAGCAAATCGGTTACATCTACTATCATATTTCTATTCTAAACCGTCTTCGGTCCTCTGTCATCCATCTTCCGGTTAGGCGTCAGCGTGTAGTCTCTACGGGGATAATCCGTCTTCTGTCATCCGTTTTCTGTTTTCCGGACATCTTCCCTCGGTATTTTCCTATTTTGTACCAAATAGGATGTTCACCGATATAGCTGACTTTTTCTGTCACCTTTCGGCGACAGGTCGCAACTTATTTACGACTTAGTGCTCCTTACCGACTTGGCCGTAGCCCAAATTCATGGACTTCGGGCCCTGCCGACTCGGCTCACTTGACGGGCGGTGTGTACAAGACTCGAGAACGTATTCACCGTGGTATAGCTGACCCACGATTACTAGCGATTCCAGCTTCATGAGGGCGAATTGCAGCCCTCAATCCGTACTGAGGCAGGTTTTAGGAGATTAGCTTGACCTTGCGGTTTTGCAACTCTTTATGTCACTGCCATTGTAGCACGTGTGTAGCCCAGGGTGTAAGAGCCACGCTGACTTGACGTCATCTGCACCTTCCTCCCCGTAAACCGAGGCAGTCTCCCGTGAAAATCAACACAGGATACAGGTTCCGCTCGTTGGACCACTTAAGGCCACATCTCACGACACGAGCTGACGACAGCCGTGCAGCACCTGTCTTAGAGCTCCCTTGCGGGCACTCCCGTATTTCTACAGGATCCTCTAGATGTCAATCCCTGGTAAGGTTCTTCGTTTGTTGTCGAATTAAACCACATGCTCCACCGCTTGTGCGAGTCCCCGTCAATTCCTTTGAGTTTTAGTCTTGCGACCGTACTTCCCAGGCGGCAGACTTAACGCGTTAGCTTCGGTACAAGAAGGGTCGATACTTCTGATACCTAGTCTGCATCGTTTACGGCGTGGACTACCGGGGTATCTAATCCCGTTCGCTCCCCACGCTTTCGTATCTCAGTGTCAGAGATAGCCTAGCAAGCTGCCTTCGCCATTGGTGTTCTTAGCGAGATCAACGCATTTCACTGCTACACCGCTAATTCCACTTGCCCCTGCTATCCTCTAAGCTTAGAAGTTTCGGATCCAAATTCCAAGTTGAGCCTGGAGATTTCAAATCCGACTTTCTAAACCACCTACATACTCTTTACGCCCAATAAATCCGGACAACGCTCGGACCCTACGTATTACCGCTGCTGCTGGCACGTAGTTAGCAGGTCCTTATTCGTCGGGTACCGTCACAATCGTCCCCGACAAAAGAAGTTTACAACCCGAAGGCCTTCTTCCTTCACGCGGCGTCGCTGCATCAGACTGTCGTCCATTGTGCAATATTCCCAACTGCTGCCACCCGTAGGTGTTAGGGCCGTATCTCAGTCCCCATGTGGGAGATCATCCTCTAAGACCTCCTACCCGTCATCGCCTTGGTAAGCCGTTACCTTACCAACTAGCTGATAGGAACAAGGCCGATCTTATCCCGCCGGAGCTTTACCCCATTAGATATTATCTAACGGGGACTATGGGACATTAGCCCACCTTTCGGCGGGGTATTTCCCGGGATAAGGCACGTTCCTTGCTATTACTCACCCGTTCGCCACGCTCTTACGAGCGTACGACTTGCATGTGTTAGGCACGCCGCCAGCGTTCGTCCTGAGCCAGGATCAAACTCTCAAAAATGAGACAATTGATATCTAAACAATGGAATGCTTACGCATTCGCGGAAATTTTTCAGAGTGAAAAATTATAGTTGCTTTTGATATCAAAAGTCTGGGGTGAATTTTTCTTTTAACTCTAAAATTCTAAAAAGAGTTTTTCTTGCAACCATAAAAGTTCTGAAAGAAACTTTTAAGGTTCGTCCCGCACACGACGCACATCGTGACAGAATGTAATTCTGTAAGATAGTAAGTCGTTGTGCTGGGGCAACCGCAGAAACCCTGAAAATATCATTTTCTGCACGAATATTTTGTAAACAGGTTTTGCGGTATTTGTTAATGTGCAATCCAGGATAAACAAAAAAGTTCCAAGGAAGCGGAACTCTTTTATCTGTCCTTGATATATTTTCAAATCATCAATTTGTTAATTTATGACCTCCATCAAAAAATCTCCTTGATAAATCCACTGTTCAACTTAATTATAGCAGGATTTTTGAGCGTGTCAAGTGCTTTAAGAATCAGGAATGAAGACCCCGCCAGAGGCGGGGTAAAGGGGACGCTAAGCGTCCCCGAGCTGTATGATCGAAAAAATTCATCTCCTTCTTGCTCTAGCGATTGCACCAGGGGCAATGACTGAAAGTTGCCTGAAACTGGGAGAGCCAGAATCTTCCTCGGGTGGCGGATTGAAGGATCTCCCCATTGGCAATGTTCTACCCCTGATAAGCCGAGACGCTTCGTTGTCCCGATGCGTGCCAGGCCCACAAAGTAGCGATGGATGAGACGGAAGTTTATCGTCTGTGTCTGGCTTTTTTCTCATCGGCTTTCACCTCCTTTTCTTTCTTATGCAGTCTCGCAGCTACCGCAATTGAGGCAGCTGCCCGAAAATTTGCTGAGGGATCTGTCCACGGCGGTGGATTAGACGTTGGTCCCACCCGATGTATGCCGCGTTTGAAATAACGAGTTGCCTCGTTGTCCCGTTTTGTCCCGGGACCGCAGAGAATCGCTGGATGAGAGGGATGTTTATCTTCTGTTTTTGGCTTTTTTCTCATCGGCCTTTACCTCCTTTTTCATTTCTCCATCATTCCTACCTTTCCCATCGGCCGAGGACGATAGCGAGGAGAAACAGTATCACAGGCGTCCCAATCGCCCAGATCAGATAGTCCCATTCCGGATTCTTACTCATCTTTGTGCCTCCTTCCCTTGTTCTATCAGCATCGAGCTTTCGCTCGGAATTTGCCGGCCTAACTGGAAAGAGTGGAAGGCCCTCCGCACATGCCCTTCTTGAGGAACAGATAGGGTGCTTTTCCTCGAAATTCCCCTGCCTGTCTGCGGATCTTCACTCTTTCCAGGTTTGCCAGGGAGTTCCTGCTCCGGCGAGGACCGAGTGCTTTCGGCTAAACCGTTGACGCCGTTTGTCTAGGCGAAAACTGCTTGTTTAGCTCTCTTGACCTATTTTCTCTACCTTCCTCGCGAGTCGATAGAGTTTTATTGTCAAGGTTGCGGGTACCTGGCCAGACAGGGGGACGACTCCAAACTTTCCTCATTCCTAACTTCCACCTTCGTTAAAACTATGGTGGACTAGCCTAATTGTCAAAGAGCAGCTTAAATTTATCATTTTCATACCCGCTCGTCAATGATTATTCAACTTTAAACGCTCGAGCGTAAAAAGTCATATAGAAAAAGAAATTTAACCACATAATACCACTTCGGAAGTGTGATTGCCGGGCCAGAGAAAATGAAAAAGGCGCCGCGATACAGAAGGCGGCGCCCGGATAATAGCTAGTCGACAAACTAAGTTTCTCTTCTTAATAATTTTTCCAAAAGATTTTTTTTCTGTCTTTCTGTTTCGATATCGCCCTGCTTTTGTTGCTCTTGCACAGCAAGAACGCCAAATTTAATTTTTAATTTCTTTGCCAATGGCAGCAACTTTACCACAATGAAATCGCCGGCATGAGAAGCATATATATAATTACGATCCAAAGCTATACTCACTCTTTCGTCAGTATAGCTTTCATGTCCAGATGGTTCCCATATAATATGCGTTAAAGATACCTCAATATCCCCTACGCTAGCAACATATGTGGCAGAATCGATATTATATGATCTTCGATCTTTCAGAAGCCAATTATCGATTGGAATATCAGCGATTCTCAAAACAATCGCCCGAACTTCTTGATCGGTGAACTCCATTTCTTCCTCCTCAAGGTACAATTTCACCCTAGATTACCACTCATCAAGCTTTTTGTCAAACGAAAGCGGGCGTCCGAAGAATCAGGACGCCCGAGATTATCGCTGGTGGCCTGGAGAGGACTCGAACCCCTCAATCTGCGGATTTAACTCCGCTGTCTGACCGCCAGACTTCAGGCCACCTATATTTATTTTTTTATTACTTCGTCAATAATGCCGTATTTCTTGGCCTCTTGGGCTTCCATATAGAAATCACGGTCAGTATCTTCTTCGATGGTGGCAATTGATTTGCCTGTATGTTTGGCTAAAATTTCATTGACCGCTTTTTTAACGCGTAAAATTTCTTTAGTTTGAATTTCAACATCGGTTGCCTGGCCTTCAGCGCCGCCCATTACTTGATGGATCATAACTCGAGCATTGGGTAAAGCATAGCGCTTGCTTTTTTTGCCGGCAGCTAACAAAATTGCTGCTGCTGAAGCTGCTTGGCCTATACAAATAGTAGAGACATCAGCTTGGACATACTGCATGGTGTCGTAGATCGCCATACCGGAAGTAACCGATCCGCCCGGTGAGTTTATATAGATCTGAATATCTTTTTTAGGATCTTCAGCGTCTAAGAAAAGCAATTGCGCCATGACGAGATTGGCGACAGCGTCATCTATCGGCCCGCCGATAAAAATAATCCGGTCTTTTAAAAGTCTTGAATAAATATCGTAAGCCCGTTCGCCAAACTGGCTTTTCTCCAAAACCATTGGCACTAAATATTGATTTGAGATCTCTCTTTTATTCATTCCTTTCCTTTCGATGTCAAGTATAGTTTACATTTTAGTAGTTGTCAAGTAATATTGATAGGCATCTTTCAGAGATTTTTCTAAAAAAATTTTTGGCTGCCAGCCAAGTTTTTTGATTTTTGATGAATCAACGCAATTTTTGGTAATGTCTGACGGACGTTTAAGTTTAGGATCAATGCGATATGATAATTCTTTGTCAGATATTTTAATTAATTTATTTAAAACCTTTTTAATGTTAACTGGCTTTCCAGGACCAACATTATAAATTTCTCCTGACTTTCCTTTTTGCATTAAAATTTTATAAGCCTTCACGCAGTCTTTGACATCAAAAATATCGCGCTTAGCTGAAAGATTACCGACTAAAATGGTATCGCTGGATTTTGCCTTGGCAATTTGGCTGCAAAAATCAGGCACGACAAAGCCGAGTTTCTGGCCAGGGCCGATGTGGTTGGTAGCACGTGAAATGACTATTTGGATATTAGCGCTGAGATATTTTCTAGCTTCTTTTTCCATGTGTAATTTGCTTTTGTCATAAAAACTTTTAGCATCAGTTCTAGAATTTTCAGTTGCACACTGGGACGTATTGCCATAAACATATGCAGTTGAAGCAAGCATTATTTTGACTGGACTATCAATTTCTTTAAGCGCTTTTAATATATTAATAGTGCCCTGGACATTGACTTTAAAAATTAAGGCTTTATCTTTGCCAGCGCCAGAAGCAAAACCAGCCAGATGATAAACTTGGTCTGGTTTTCCGCCAGAGGCGGATTGGCCTTGGGCCAATATCTTTGCTAGATATTTTTTAATTTGAGAATAATTTGTTATATCTGCTTGTGATTTATCTAAACCAAAAATTCTATCTCCGCCAGCTGGCGGATTTGACTTCTTTAAGAGCTCGATTAAATGTTTTCCGACAAAGCCATCGGAGCCAGTGACAATGACTTTCGTCATAAATTCTAAATCCTAAATTCGAAATCCGAAACAAATTCTAAATTCCAAATTTTAAATTCAAAACATTATTTAGAAATTTTGAATTTTTATCATTAGATATTGTTTAGAATTTCGTGCTTCGTGCTTCGAATTTTTAAATATTATATTCCTGCAGTTTACACAAATCGCTTTGGACTCGTTTCGTTAATATTCTTTTTATATCCGCCTCAACCATCATTTTCACTAGCCCTTTAAAATCAACTTCCGACTTCCATCCAAATTTAGTTTTAGCTTTTGTCCAGTCTGCCCGTAAGTCCATTACTTCAGCAGGTCGGATAAACTTTGGATCGATTTTTACATATTTTTTCCAATCTTTAACACCCGCGGTTTTGAAAGTTTCTTCGACAAATTCCTTTACGCTATGATTAATGCCAGTGCCGATAACGTAGTCGTCCGGAGTTTTTTCCTGAAGCATCATCCACATCGCTCTAACGTAATCGCCGGCAAAACCCCAATCTCTTTTTGCATCCAGATTTCCTAATCGTAATTCATTAGCCAGCCCTAATTTTATTTTTGCAACGCCGTCGGTAATTTTTCTGGTAACAAACTCTAAGCCGCGGCGCGGCGATTCATGATTAAATAAAATCCCGCAGCAGGCAAAAAGATTATAACTTTCGCGGTAATTAATAGTAATATAGTGACCGAAAACTTTACTGACAGCGTATGGTGATCGAGGGTGGAAAGCAGTTTTTTCATTCTGCGGTGCGGGTGCCAAACCAAACATTTCTGAACTTGAGGCTTGATAAAACTTTGCTTTTGGGCAAACCAACCGCATCGCCTCAAGAATTCTTAAAACTCCAATACCAGTAAATTCGGCTGTTGTAATTGGCTCAGTCCAAGAGCTATGGACGAATGACTGAGAGGCTAAATTATATATTTCCTCCGGCTGGATTTGTTGCAATAGAGATATCAAAGATGTTTGGTCGGCCAGATCGCCATGGACTATCTCAATTTTATCTTTTATATGCTCAATTCTTTCTAAATTATCAGTCGAAGTACGTCTGGTCATGCCATAAACTTTGTAACCTTTTTCGACTAAAAATTCTGCCAGATACGAACCATCCTGACCCGTCACCCCTGTAATGAAAGCTTTTTTTAATTTTTGTTCCGCCATTGTTTTTCTACTTGGTAGCATAAATGATTAGTTTTTCCATTACAAGCCTTCCAGCATCTTTTTGTTTGAGATCAATAGCTTCTCTCTTGCCGATTTCCCCCAAAGCTAATCCAATTTTGATTGTTTTTTCTGCTTGAGGCCTAAAATCTTTTTTTATTTCGTCTTCAGTCTTATGAATGCCAGGCTTGCTGCCAGGTATTTGCTCTAAATATTTTTCAAAAGGCATGCCTGACATCGAGATGCGGTTTTTTAAATCTTCCAGCATTCGCTGGACTTCCTGATCTATCAGCGTTGAAGGTACTTCAACTTTAACTATTTTTAATAATTCTTCAACAACTTGATTCTCCTGGGCTTGTTTTCCTGCAATTTCTTTTTGTTTTATAATATCTGCCTCGACAGCTGTTCTTAATTCAAGCAATGTTTTCTTTTGGAATTTCTTAGCCAACTCGTCATCCATAGGTGGCAAGATTACTTCTTTTACATCGTTTAATCGAACTTTAAAATGGATTTTCTTTTTTTCTTTGCCCATGGCTAAATCGAATTCCTTAGTATCGCCTTTTTTCATGCCAACAGTATTTTTTTCAAAGTCGGGGATCAGGACCTTGCTGCCTAAAATTACCGGATAATTCTTGCTCGAAAGATTTTCAAGTTTTACTCCGCGCTCTGTGCCTTCAAAATCGATTTCGACTCGATCGCCATCTTTAGCAGCTCTTTCTAGTTCTTTAAAAGTTGCATGCTGTCGTTGAAGATGTGACAGCACTTGCTCTATCTCATCTTTTGTGGCTTCATGTTTTACCTTTTGCGCTTTTACTTTTAACTTTTTATAGTCGCCGACTTTGACATCTGGCATTAAATCAACTTCCGCCTCGTATTCAATTTCAGCAGCCTCCCCAGTTATATCAGCCATCTTTTTTATATTAATTTTCGGAGGTGCAATTGGAATCAAATTCTCTTGCTTTAAAGCCTGACCGTAAGTTTCAGAAACCGCCAAATCAATAATTTCTGACACTAAACGGCTCTCGCCAATGGCTGAGATCGTTAAATTACGTGGCGCTTTGCCGGGTCGGAAACCTTTGACTTCGGCTTGCGAAGCAATCTTTTTATAAATACGAGCAAAATATCCTCGCATTAATTCTGGTGGGAGATTAATCGTCAATTTTACTTTAGAACCCGCTAAATTTTCTTTTTTTATAGTTAACATACCTAATGATGATAGCACAAAAAATAATTTATAGCAAGATTATTTATAGCCCAATGCAACAAGTCCTGGCAATTGTTTCCCCGCCAAAAATTCGAGGGTTGCGCCGCCGCCAGTGGAAAGAAAAATATTGGGCCTCGATGGAATATTTAAGGATTCATAAGTTGCCACTGTGTCACCGCCGCCGATGACGACTTGGGCTGATGATTTCGAAATTACCTCAGCAATTTTTTTGTCCCCCCCGGCGAATTCCGACACTTCAGAAACACCCATATTGCCATTCCAAAAAATTCTTCGGCTTTGAAGGATCTTGTTCGAGAATTCTTCAATCGTTTCTGGCCCAATATCGACTGCCGCAAATTCTGGGTAAGTGTCTTCATTAAGCAAATCTTTTACTTTTATAGTCTGGACTTCAATTGGTCTCTCAGTCGATTTTGAAATAATGAGGTCAATTGGTAGAAAAATATTTTTATTTGGCTCGTCCATGATATTTTGCCAAATGATGTTGGCTTCGCGGAAAGCTTCAATTTCTATTTTTGATTTACCCATGTGATGTCGTCGTGCGGCTAAAAAAGTATTGGCAATCGCCCCACCAATAAGAAAATTGTCAGCTTTTGACATTAAATTTTTTATCACTGGCAGTTTGTCGGCAATTTTTGCTCCGCCCAAAATTACGGTGAATGGTTTTTCTTTTGAGCTTATAAGTTTTTCTAAATTCTCAATCTCTTTCTGAACTGAAAGCCCAGCATATGCAGGTAAGATTTTTGCAACACCTTCAGTCGAAGCATGGGCGCGATGACAAGTAGCAAAGGCATCTTCAATAAAAATCTCTTGTCCTTCGGCAAGCTTCTTTGCAAACTCTGGACTATTTTCTTCTTCGCCACCATTGAAACGAAGATTCTCTAAAATTTGCCAATTATCGTGATCACCAATTAATTTAACTAGTCTTTCTTCTACCGGCTTCATCCTCAATTTTTCTATTACTTTCCCTTCTGGCCGGTCAATATGGCCGCAGAGGGTGACGGTTGCCTGGTGAGAAAGTAAATATTTAATTGTAGGCAAAGAGACCTTTAGCCGGCTGTCATTTTTAATCTGACCGTCATCATTTAAAATATCGGTGTCAATTCTGACGAGAACTTTTTTATTTTTTATATCAGCATCTTGGATTATTCTCATATTTTTTTAGAGACTTTTAATATCCCGAAAGCAATAACCGCGCCAGCGAATGCTGTTACTAATTGTGGCCAGGCCATCATTGTCGCCGCGGCTTTGGTGGCAATAGAATGATTTGATATTAATCGCATAACAAAAGTTACTGTGAGATATAAGAAAGCATATTTTGCAAAAGCAGCCATAATCGCGCCCGAACCAAATGAGATTTTTCTAAGCCAACTAAAAACCAAAATCAAAATAGCATTGGAGATCATTATGAATGGTACCATTGGCGCGAGCGACGCCGGTAATAGCCCCGATGACAATGCAACGACCGACGGCACCAATCCGACCAAAATCGCCGGCCCAATTCCTAAAGTCGCCGCCCCCAAAAATAGTGTCGCATTAATAATTGGCCCAGTGATGAATTGATTGTGAACAAATCGTGGCAAAATACTTGCGACCAATATCAACCCAATAAACCAGGCAACGGGCTCCCACTTTATCCCTTCTAAAACTTTTATCTTAGTATTATTTATCTTTTTACCTTTCTATATTTTACAAATTCTTGCTTGCCTTACGTTGTAATTTGTATGCAAATATTTTTGCGCCAAATCACTCCCAGCACAGCCCAAAAATTCTTTATAGACTTGTTTAACGATTGGATTTTCATGAGCTGTTCTCAATTTCTTTCCAGCATCGATCTTATATAACGCTTCGCGTCGCTGATTTATAGTGTCCATATTTTGCGGTTTTGGCTGACCGCCGCCACCAACGCAGCCGCCCGGGCAAGCCATGACTTCGATGTAGTGATAGATTTCGCCATTTTCCATATCTTCAATAATTTTTTCGGCATTTTTTAAACCGGCAGCAATGGCAATTTTGATATCTTTTCCGTTAACATTGATCGTTGCTTTTTTGATGCCTTCCATCCCACGAAACTCTTGCCAATCGATTTTTTCTATTTTTCCACCAGAGGAGAAATGGGCATAAGTTCTAACCGCTGATTCCATCACTCCGCCGGTTGCACCATAGATTGCTCCGGCGCCAGAGGCCTCACCTAAAGGCGCATCGAAATTTTGCGGCTCAAGATTAGCAAGATCAATATTTTGTTCTTTGAGCATTTTAATAAATTCACGCGTAGTTAAAACCCAGTCCACATCCCAAGCGCCAGATTTATCTTCGCCGGATCTCCTTGATTCAAATTTTTTAGCAATGCACGGCATAATTGAAACAACCGTTATTTTTGCCGGATCAATGTTCTGCTTTTTGGCAAAATAAGTTTTAACCAAAACCGCCAAGCATTCCTGTGGCGAGCGAACTGAGGTGATGTTGGGAACAAGCTCTGGATGAAAATCTTCGATGAATTTTACCCGCGCTGGGCAACAAGAAGTAAACATCGGCGTTGTTTCCTTCTCAATGTGGTCTTTCAAATCATGGGCTTCTTCGTAAGTTGTAAAGTCGGCGCCCAAGTTAACATCAAAGACATAATCAAAACCAAGCTTTTTTAAAGCAGCAATCATCTGGCCTTCCATAACTTCCCCAGGCTCTTTACCGAAAGATTCGCCTAAGCTGACACGCAATGATGGTGCGATTTGAGCAATAACGATTATATTAGGATCAGCTAGATCTTTTTTAACATCCTCAATATTTTCTTTTTCTGAGAGTGTGCCTGTTGGACAGGCAATTATACACTGACCGCAGCGAGTGCATTTGCTTTCAGAAAATTTTAATTTTTTATCCGGGCGAAAATACCAACAGCCTTCGACTTCTTGTTGAACAGGAATTCCAAGGCCATTATTTTCTAAACAGGCTGTTCGGCAAATTCCACAACCAATACATTTTTCTTCATCGCGGGTAATTGCCAAATCTTCGAAATCTTTATAAGGCTTGCCTTTTTTGTTATCTATAATTGACTGATGGGGATTAACCGTATGTTTCTTCCCCAGAATTTCTACTTCCATAATCTCCTTAATCAAAAGTCATTTTGTAAAACCAAATTGCTGCTACCATCAAAAAGAATAAGGCAATAATTGTGATCACCGTAAAAGATTGGCCGAAGTGGGACATAGAATCTGCTGAGGCAGTTAATCTGTCGACTGTTAACATGACAATTCCAATTATTGCCAAAACTAGACTGATTGTGAAATTCCTTCGTTTTTTACCCATCTCCCCTCACTAATATTTAATAATTATTTATGCTGATCAAGCCATGCTTTAAGCGAATCATAATCATGATAGCCCTCAAGCCGATCACCATTACTGGCTATGAAAGCTGGTGTTCCTGAAATATTGTATTGTTGCCAATATCCTTGATTTTCTTGATGGTTCGTGCCAATATTCATTGGCTTTACCCGGTAGCCTTCATCGGCTAATTTATTCAAGACGTCCTTTTCTTTGATGCACCAGCTACAAGTATCTTGATAAAAATACATTACCGAGGCACTTTCAGAAAAATATTTTTCTGAAGTCTGACTTTGGCTGCTACTTTGGCTAGAAGATGTTTGCGACTGCGTCGCCGTGTTTTGGCTGCCTGATTTTTTAAAGCCCCAAATGCTTAAGACTACGATGGCAGCAATTACTACCACCAATCCAATGATCCAACTGTTATTTTTCATTTATCCTTTCTTGCCCTCCCATTTTCTTTTCAATAAACCGACAAAATTCAGCTAATCGATATGAATAGCCCATTTCATTATCATACCACGCGACAACTCTTACCAAATTACCATCTATTACTTGCGTTGACATCAAATCAACAATTGCTCCATGAGGATTACCTTTAAAATCACTTGAAACCAAGGGTTCAGAGCTGACGGCGATTGCACCTTGATACTTCGGATCTTGAGCGGCTTTTTCAAAAGCCTCGTTGACTTCTTCGACAGTTGTATTTTTGGCCAGCAAGGCTGCGAAATCAATCAAAGAAACCGTTGATGTTGGCACACGATAGGAAATGCCATTCATTTTATTTTTTAAATCAGGAATTACCTCAGCTGCTGCTGTAGTTGCGCCTGTAGTTGTTGGGATAATTGACAAAGCTGCTCCCCTTGCGCGTCTTAAATCTTTATGAACATCGTCCTGTAAACGCTGGTCCATTGTATAAGAGTGAATTGTTGTCATTGAAGACTTTTGAATACCAAAATTTTTGTGCAGGACATCTGCTACCGGTGCAAGACAATTCGTTGTGCAAGATGCCATTGAGAGGACGCAAGGATTTGGATCAAATTGATCTTCATTTACCCCCAATACAATGGTTTTTATCTTATCGTTATTTTTAGATGGCGCTGAAATAATTACATGTTTCGCACCGGCTTTGATATGGCCGCTGGCGCCTTCATAGTCTGTGAAGACTCCTGTCGACTCAATCACAACATCAATACCTAAACTTTTCCAAGGCAATTTACTCGGGTCTTTTTCAGAATAATATTTAACAGCCTTACCATCAACTGTAAATCCGTTTTCTGCTAAGTCAACTGCTGCAGGAAACTCACCATAATTAGAATCATATTTGAGCAAGTGGACCATCGTTTTTGGGTCACCAATGTCATTGACGGCGATAATTTCCAATTTTGCATCATAAGCTGCTCGAAAAAAAGTTCGACCGATTCTACCAAAGCCATTAATAGCAATTTTCATCTATCCTCCTATTAATTATCTTTATTTTCTTCTATTATAACCCATGGTCTACGATCGTGTTTTTGGAAAGCTAACGGCGCTAAAAATTTTATTGGATTTTTTAAGAAAATTATTGACGCAAAAGATGAATTTCTTTTTTTATCCCAAAAATCTTTGTCCATTAAAGATGCTTCCTCATATTCGTGCCTTAGGTTTCTAAATATGTCAGAATCAATATGGTCATAATACAAAACATTATCGACAGTAACTTGCCCGATAATTTTTCCGCCAGAATTTTTAACGTAAATAACATCTTCCTTGGCAACAGCGCCATAGGGCAATACTTTATGCTGCGAAAGCCTGAGCTCAACTTCCTTTTCACCTGCCAAGACTTTTTCCGCCGTTTTCTTCAGGAAAATCGCAAGGTGTCGGCGGGCCATTTATGCTCCTTCGCCCTCCTCTTTATAGTTGTAATCCCAAGCAGCCCCTCTTGCGCTCCATATTTCTCGATAGCTGAGGCTGAATTAACAACTCCCCACTTTAAACAATCGAATATTTTCTCGTCTTTGATTATACCAAAAAGAAAAGCAGACGCAAACGCATCGCCGGCTCCAGTTGATTCGACTTTATTCGCCGGATAAGCACCAACCTTGAAAAATTCTTCTTCAGTTGCAGCATAGGCACCTTCCTTGCCATCGGTTATAACAACAATTTCCGGACCAGCAGCAAGAAGTTTTTCAATTATTTCCCGCGGCGTTGACACCCCAGAAATCCCAGCTAGTTTTTGGCCCTCCTCCTTATTAACAAATAAAATTTTTGTGACTCTAAGCAGCCCGCCGAAAGAGATTAAACCATCATGAATTTGGACTGCGCCGGGATTTAAAGCGACCTTAATATTTTTTTCAGCAGCTGAAGAAGTGATTTTTGAATAAAGAGATTTATAGCCCTCGCCTACCGGCCCAAGATAAATCCAGCCAGTTTCTAGTTCTTTAGGGATGATAAAATCTTCAGGGCCAAAGCTATGAAAAACTAATATCGAACGTTCGCCCTTATAAGAAATAATTACCGAGAAACTTGTCTTTTTTTCTTTATTGATTTTAATATTACTGGTATTTACGCCAACTCTCCTTAATTTTTCAAGAATTTCTTGGGCTTCATTATCTTTACCAAGGGTTGTAATAATTGAAGTTTTCAGCCCCAGCTTTGCTAATCCCGCCGCCACATTACAGGCAGTTCCCCCAACATCATAATGAATGTCGGAAATAGTTATTTTGTCACCATAACCGAAGACTAAGAATTTTGTATGCCTAGAGGCGTCCTTATCTTTGGGCGAAATTTTTCCGCCCTCAATCGGCTTTTCCATCTCATCGATGCTCGGAAAGACAAAAATATCTTTCATCGCATCGCCAATTGTGATCACATCATACATTAGCTTTTCCCTCACTGCCAAATAATTTTATCTTTTCTTCGACTACTTTTTGAATCTCGGCCATCACTTTTACCATGATATCTCGCGGGTCATCTAAATTTTTAGTATTACTAATTCGTCGGATTGTATTTGAAAAAGTATGGCGAATGTCTGTATCGATATTTATTTTACAAATGCCATTTTCGATTGCTTTTTTTATATCCCCGTCTGGAACACCCGAAGCTCCATGTAAAACTAACGGGATTTTTGTTTTACTATTTATTTTTTTAAGTAAATCAATATCTAATTCTTCATTCTCGCCGATGCCGTGCTGAGAGCCAATTGAAACTGCCAAAAAATCAACTCCAGTATTTCTGACAAACTCGGAAACAGTTGCTGGATCAGTAAAACTTTTAGGATTAACTAAATCGGTCCCAGCCTTAATTATGCTTCCTAATTCTCCCTCGCAGGTTGCTTTTTTTTGATGGGCCATCTCAACCGCCTGTCTGGTAAAGATTTGATTTTCTTCAAAAGAAAGGTGTGAGCCATCAAACATTACTGAAGTGTAACCTGCTCCCAAACACTTTCCGACAACCTCTAAACTTTTACCGTGATCCAGATGCATTGCTAAAGGAATCTTAACTTTTTTTGCCTGCTCTCGGATGATGCTTGCTAACTCTTCCAAGCCTGCGTAACTAATTGCCTTTTCAGAAGTCTCGACTATTACTGGTGCTTTTAATTTTTGAGCGGCTTTAATTATTGCTTTGGTAATTTCTAAATCTGAGGTATTAAAAGATCCGATGGCATAGCCACCTGCCTGGGCATTGATAATCATTTGTTTAGGATTGACTAACATAATAAATGTTAAAACGTAAATGTCAAAACTCAAAGCAACAAGGAAAAGTATAAAAGATTTAATTTGTTTTCAGTTTTATGTTGTCACTTTAACTTTTGAGTTTTGAGCTTTAAGCTTCTATTCCCTCCCCGCTGCCTCGCGGCAAATTCTGATAAATTCTTTGGCTTTTAGCGATGCGCCGCCAGCCAAGACGCCGTCAATCTCTGGCTGATAAATAAATTCGCGAACATTTTCGGAATCTACTGACCCGCCATATAAAATTCTTACTCTTTCCGATAAACTTCCTGAGTATTTTTTGGCAAAAACGTCTCTTAGCCTTGCAATTACTTGGGCAGCATATGCTCCTGTTGCCGGGTTGCCGGTGCCGATTGCCCAGACGGGTTCATAGGCAACAATAACTTTTTCTGCATCGTCTTTTGACACTTTATCTAAAGCTGCTCGAAGTTGGTGGGTGACATCGGAACGTATATCAACCTTAGTCGGTCTTCCTTTGCCGCGTTTTTCCTCCGGCATCTTTTTTAGCTCACCAACACAGACAACTGGCGTTAAGCCATATTTTAAGGCCGCGTGAATTTTATCATTTATTAATGCGTCAGTTTCATTAAAATGAGATCGGCGTTCGCTGTGGCCTAAAATGACATATTTTACTAAACTTTTTAACATTACTGGAGAAATCTCACCAGTCATCGCCCCTTTTTCAGCAAACCACATGTTTTGGGCGCCTAAATGTAAATTTTTAGGAGCTTTTTCTAAAATCTCCACCACAGGATAGAGCCAAACAAAAGGTGGGCATAAGACAACATCAACATCCCAATCGCCGACAGCATTCCTTATTGATGTCGCTAAAACGTTTGCATCTGCTAGAGTCGTATTCATTTTCCAATTAGCAATAATGAGGGGCTTTCTCATAAATACTCCTTTATTCCAATATACATTAGAGCTCTTAAAAAGACAAAGTTATCTGAGACCTTTTCTATGTCTTAACCGATAATACTCGATGGCAAACCTGTGGGCCTCGTCACGAATACGCAACAATAACTTATTATCGATATCTAACCCCTTATCAGCAATAATTTCATTCTTATCGCGCTCTGGTCCTTTGGCAATACCAACTATCGGGATATTGAGTTTGCGAGCTTTTAAAACATCTTTAGCACCATATGCCTGGCCTTTACCGCCGTCAATTATGATCAAGTCAGGATATTGCCACTCCTTATGATTTAGCCGACGCAGTAACACTTCTTTCAGCATTGCTACATCATTAGCCCCTGGGACCGTTTTAATTTTAAATTTCCGGTATTGGCTTTTATCGATTAATCCTTCTGTGAAAACCACCATACTGCCAACTGCAAAAGCTCCCGAAATGTTAGAAATATCATAAGCCTCAATCCGAGCCGGGATTTCTCCTGCAGTCTCAATTTCTTCCTCTTTTATCAAAGCAACATCTTGGATGTGCTTTAAAGCAAAAATTTGATCACGCAAGCGGGCAGCTTTTTCGAATTCCATTTTTTTTGCTGTTGCCCTCATTTCTTTTTCTAGATTTTTGACGACTTGTTTTTTATGGCCTTTTAGAAAGAGTTTTATTTGGCGAATAATATTTTGATATTCTTGTTTGGAAAGTTTGCCAGCACAAACCCCCGGGCACATTCCAAGATGATATTCAAAGCAGGCCTTACCTGACATTGGCTGGCATGACACACGAAAAGGAAATATTTTACGGATAATTTGCAGGGCCTCGCGGACTTGGCCGGCAGACGGAAAGGGACCGTAAAATTCGCCTTTAGGGAGTTTCTGGGTGAGACGTGCTGGCATAATCCGAGGCCAATCTTCTTTGGTAATAAAGATCCCCAAAAAAGATTTGTCGTCTTTTAATTTGACATTATATTTCGGTTGATATTTTTTAATGAGATTATTTTCCAAAAATAAAGCTTCGATGACTGAGTCGGTTTTTTTGCTATCGATTGATGAGACCTGCGATAACATCTTTTCAATCCGTGTTTCCTGCGGCCGTTGGAAATAACTAATTACTCGATGACGCAACGATGACGCTTTGCCAATATAAATCGGTTTGCGGTTTTTATCTCGCATAATATAAACCCCTGGTGAATCAGGAAATTTTTTGATTTTAAAAATTAGTTTTTCATTCATGGCTTTTAATTCTACCACCTCAATTGACAAAAGAAAAGATTTTTGCAGATAATGAAGTAGATTCAGGTGGGAGGGAAAAGAATGGAATGTGAAATGTCCCAAGCACTTTCAGAACTTATTCTGCCACAAGTTGAATATCCAAATCCTGATCAGCTTGAAGCGATCCAAGCAGAACTAGATAAAGAGTGGCCACCAAGGCCTGGCCACCTCCGACATATGATTCGGGCTAGTGCGATGGTTGGGGCTGAGATAAAAGACGGACAAGCTAACTTTTTGGCACATTTCTGGTTAAATGTCAAAGAGGGCGGCGATTGGGTGATCGATCGGGTTCTTCCAGACCCTTTTAGTCATTTTCAGGGTCCCTTCATCATCTATCCCCAATTGGATAAACCAATCATTGCCATAAGAAATGTCTTTGGTTGCGACTGGTATATCTGTCTTGAAGAAGAAAAGGCAGCCCAAGAAAAACGGGCCATGGAGCTAATTCAGAAACAGAAAGAAAGAGTCGAAAAAGCCTTTCAAGAGGCAATTATCATCAATCCGGCGACTGTTCCGACGGCCTAACGGCCGTCTCCACCCTCGCCCCGCCTCATCGGCGGGGTGTTTTTGATTATTTTTTAAGAACTTACCTTAAATGCTAACCAGTATATACGAAGTATCATCTAATATCACTTCGGAAGTGTGATTAGATGATTAATCCAGTAACAACTTTTTTATTTTGCCTAACTCTCTTTGGTAAGAGATCTGGTCTTTTACAAATTTGCGATAAGATGATGGTTTAACTTCTAAAATGTCCCTAAATTGACATAATGGATGCTTAGAAGAATTTTTAAGATATTCTTTATAAGATGAGCGTATCCAATCTTCGGGTTTATCGACTATAAAAGCGGTTACAGGATTCAGATGAATATATCTCGTCAGATGAATCAGTTGCTCATCATTATCTACTAAAACATTTTTAAACTTACTTTCCCACAATGGCCCTTTTCTTTTATGAATCGTATTGAAATAACGCGTATAGCCATCCAAAACTTTACGCATAAAATTAGACACCCCGCTTTCATTTAATTGTTTCAAGACAAGATGAATGTGCGTTGGCATCAAACAGTATGCGACAACTTGTACTAATTTCTCTTTATCTTTTGAAACTATATTAAAAGCATTATTCAATCCTTCTTTCTGCACGATCTTTAATTCTAGGAAGTCAGAGAATCTCAAATAGTTCTTAAATCGATAGTATGTTATCAACTTCAACATCCTTGAAAACTCATCCTCATTATTAAAAACTGTATAATCAGCGATACTTTTAACAAAAATGTGATAGACCTCGCCAACCGCTAATAAATCCTTCCTCATATCTCCAATATAACACAAGCTTAACCATCTTTCACTCACTTCGGAAGTGAGGTTAAATTGGTTTGGTACTCTTTAAAACTTTTTGTAAATATTGTCCGGTGTATGATTTTTCGATTTTGGCGATGTCTTCGGGCGTGCCAAGGGCAACGATTTTTCCGCCTTCATCACCACCTTCGGGGCCAAGATCAATAATGTAATCAGCGGTTTTTATAACATCTAAATTGTGCTCAATTACGATGACCGAATTGCCAGCATCAACGAGACGATGCAGAACATCCAACAACTTATTTATATCGTCAAAATGAAGTCCGGTAGTCGGCTCATCTAATATATATAAAGTTTTGCCGGTGGCACGGCGAGCAAGTTCTGTTGATAGTTTTACACGTTGGGCTTCCCCGCCCGACAAAGTGGTGGCTGATTGGCCAAGTTTAATATAACCCAAACCGACATCATTGAGCGTCTCTAAAATATCAGCGATTTTGGGAATGTCTTGGAAAAATGCTAAGCCTTCCGAAACCGTCATATTTAAAACATCAGCTATATTTTTTCCTTTATATTTTACTTCCAAAGTTTCGCGGTTGAAACGCTTGCCGCCGCAAACATCACAAGGAATGTAGACATCCGGCAAAAAGTGCATTTCGATTTTAATAATGCCGTCGCCTTGGCAATTGTCGCAGCGGCCGCCGGGAACATTAAAAGAAAATCGGCCGGGCATATAGCCGCGAATTTTGGCTTCGCGCGTTTTGGAAAACAAATCGCGGATGAAAGAAAAAACACCCGTGTAGGTAGCAGGATTTGAGCGGGGAGTGCGGCCGATTGGTGATTGATCAATAATGATCGCTTTGTCCAAATATTCTGTGCCTTCAAGGCGGGCGAACTTCCCCGGCCGCTCCATCGCTCCCTGCAGTTTGCGCGCCAGCGCTTTAAATAAAATATCATTCACCAGTGTTGACTTACCTGAACCGGAAACACCAGTGACACAAGTAAAAACTCCTAAAGGGAAATGGATGGTTAAATTTTTTAAATTGTGCTCGTTCGCCCCGATAATTGTAATGTATTTATCTTTTATTTTGCGACGGAAGTCGGGGAGTGGTATTTTCTTTTGGCCCGATAAATATTGCCCAGTAATTGACCTTGGCTCACTGATGATATTTTTAATAGTCCCTTGGGCAACGATCTCACCGCCCCCTACCCCGGCTCCCGGACCGATGTCGACCACCATGTCAGCTCGCCGCATTGTCGCCTCATCATGTTCTATGACTAAAACTGTGTTGCCCAAATCACGAAGACGCTCCAAAGTATCTAGCAGTCTACTGTCGTCTCTTGCATGTAAGCCGATTGATGGTTCATCTAAAATGTACAAGACTCCCACTAGCCCTGAACCGATTTGACTTGCCAAACGAATTCTTTGTGATTCTCCTCCGGCCAAAGTATAAGCCGGCCGATCCAAAGTTAAATAATCTAAGCCAACATCAACTAAAAATTTTAAGCGGGCTTTAATTTCTTTTAAGATTCTTTCGGCAATTAATAATTCTCGCGAAGATAATTTAAGATTTTCAAAGAAAGTGAGAGTTTCTTTAACTGACATTTGCGTTACTTCTGAGATATTCTTTACTTGCCCTGAGCTTGTCGAAGGGTCACCAGCAGTTATTAGTAAAACATCTTTTTTGAGCCGCTTTCCTTCGCAGGTGGGACATGGGGTTTGACTCATGTAGCGCTCGATATCGGCCCGGATGCTTTCCGATTCGGTTTCGCGGTATCGCTTTTCAAGCCACGGAATTATCCCTTGAAATTTGAGGTGATAAATATGAACGCGGCCATGGGTAAAATGGCGCACGCGAATATACTCGGGAAAGTCGCCGCCATACAAAATCTCGTCCAACAAATTCTGTGGCAGCTGCCCGACAGGCGTGTGTTCGGAAAAGCCATATTTGTCAGCAATCGAACGAAAAACCATCCCATAATAATTATTGCCTTTGTAATTTAAGGGCATTATCGCCCCCTGGGCGATCGATAAAGTCTTGTCAGGCATTATCAAACCCGGATCAATATCTTTTTTGGTCCCCAAGCCATCGCAAGTTTCGCAGGCACCATATGGTGAATTAAAAGAAAAAATCCGCGGCTCAATTTCCGGCAAACTAATGTCGTGATTTGGGCAAGAAAGTTTCTGATTGAAAATTTGCTCCCCGCCTTCGCCAAGGCTACGGTGGGCAAGTGTTTTTTTATGAACGATAGTAACGAGTCCATTTGCCAATTTTAAAGATTGTTCAATGTCGTCGGTGATTCGGCCGATATTTTCCGATTTTACTTCGAGCTTGTCGAGAAGTGCTTCAATTGTATGTTGTTTATAGCGGGCTAAATCAATTTTTTTTGATAAATCTTGAATCTTGCCATTGATGCGAACTTGCGTGTATCCCTGTTTAAATAAATCTTTTAATAATTGATGATACTCCCCTTTTCGGCCGCGTACGACTGGCGCAAAAATATTAACCTTCTCACCATCGCCGATATCTAAGACTTTTTCTACCATTTGCTCGACTGATAATTTGGTGATCGGTTCTCCGCCAATCGGACAATGAGGAATGCCAATTCGGGCGAAAAGGACTCTTAAATAATCGTAAATCTCTGTGACAGTGCCAACGGTTGAGCGCGGGTTGTGGGAAGCGGCTTTTTGATCAATCGAAATTGCCGGCGACAAGCCTTCGATTGATTCAACATTCGGCTTTTCCATTTGGCCTAAGAATTGTCGGGCATAGCTTGATAATGACTCAAGATATCGCCGCTGGCCTTCGGCGTAAATTGTGTCAAACGCCAAAGTTGACTTTCCTGATCCGGAAAGTCCTGTAAAAACAATTAATTTGTTCCGCGGCAAAACTAAATCGATATTTTTAAGATTATGTTCGCGCGCGCCCTTGATGACAATTTCATCTTTCATCTTGATGTCCTAATGTCTCTACTAATTACTAAACTTGCCTAAAGGCACACTAATGTACGAATTTATTTGTACTTTCGTACTTATCCGTAATTCGTAGAGAAATCCAAAAGTAGTCGCCTTGGGCGACTTTCCCTACTACGAAATTTAGTGTGCTTGCCACGTGAAATTGCTTTGGCACTATTTCACTGTGGCTGTTGCTATTGTATCAAAATTTTCAGCTGAAGTCCATTGACAAAGTTATTTATTAGCTTATAATGAATCTGATCTGATCAACAGCGGAGGTAGAGCCGTGAGAATCAAGATCATCTCGATGCCAGCTGGTCAGGCGCCCAAATGGGTACGAAGAGAATGGGTAGGATTGGAACTGCCCGTACATGAGAAACCTGTTGACGGAGATTACCATGGGGTTCTAGGAGGAGAACCCGAAAAAGAAAACATTGGTGGCTTTCATGTAGAAGCCTATGTGGCTGTTGCCATCCTTAATGCTAAGAGTCCAGATGCCGCCAACTGGTGGCGCAAGAATTGTCCTTATTTGTTTGGGTATAATCAACATCTCGTTTTTGGCCGGCAATACTGTGAGGTTGTCAAAACTCTCCCACTCTAGCGTAGTCTCAAGTACATTTGCATCCTTTGGAATCAAAATCCTTTTTCGAGTCTTTTCTACATTTTCCATTGAACACGCTGCCCTCTTCGGGCGGCGTTTCATTTTATTCTCAATTTTCTCAGTTGAATTATTTCATCCCGCAAGATCGCCGCCCACTTAAGCCGGGCGGCTTTTTGACAAAAAATAAAGCATATTATACGATCAATTCGCACCTTGAAAGCCAGGAGGAACCAAGCATGGGATACGTTTTGCCTGAAGATAACGATACTTACCCCGATCTGGAAGCCTGCTGGTCTGATATGTGCCAGCTTACTCGGCTTGAGGGTGTTGGCGCATTTCTGCTGGGAATGCCTGATTTGTCCACCGACGGAAAACGGCTTGAACAGTTGGCAGAAAGTGATTTTCTTCTGCGTTTTTTTGACGAAAGAGTCAAGCAGCTAAAGTCACTATCAGACGCAACAGATTGGCTAAAGGAGTTGGTTCTTTGCGTCTTTCTTGACTGCTATAAACAAATGGAAGATTCTCCTGCGTTTGCACCCCCAAGGCCAAACATCGAATTACTCAAGACTATTTTTGAATTTTATGTGAACAACTGCTGTTTGATTGGAGAATCTAACGAAGAGACGCTCTACCAATTGGCTCAAGGCTATGGACCAGAGTGTGGGCTGGATTCTCGACTTTGCAAGGAGGTTAGATACCTTGCGAAGGGCATCGATGGGATAGATCGTACAGATTGGGAGGTCGGCCCACGAATCTTTCGGGAACTTACTGACAATGCCCTCCTTCATCGATACAGATCCCGAAAACCATGGAAATTGAACGCCCTGCTGGCCTATTGCGAGAAGAAAGGCTACTTCCCCCACGAGTGCGGCCTGTTCAAAACCTGGCTACACATTCCAAAAGCCAAAAAATTATTTGCGCAAGAAATAGGCCTTTGACCCCTTAAAGCGAGGCTTTGCCTCGCTTTTTCTTTGTCGCAGCCATAAATAAACTATCTTATCCGTAATTTCCGAAGTTGGATAATTTCATCCCGTAAGATCGCCGCTTTCTCAAATTCTAAATTCTGAGCCGCAATTTTCATCTCTTTCTGCTTGGCGGATATTACTGCTGGCAGGTCTTCGATTTTTTCGAGATCGATAAACTCGGGAGTTACCTCGGGTTTGAGTTCATGATCAATGATACTTTCAATAGATTTTTCAATTGTTTTTGGCGTGATGCCGTGTTTTTTATTATATTTAATTTGTTTTTTGCGGCGGCGTTCGGTTTCATCAATTGCCCGCTTCATCGAGCCAGTGATATTGTCAGCATACAAAATGACTTTTCCGCGGACATTTCTGGCTGCCCGACCTATAGTTTGGATCAAAGAAACATCAGAACGCAAAAATCCTTCTTTATCCGCATCCAAAATCGCTACCAGCGATACCTCCGGCAAATCCAGACCCTCGCGCAGTAAATTAACGCCAACCAAACAATCAAACTCACCTTTGCGCAAGTTTTCCAAAATTCCGACGCGGTCCAAAGTGTCAACTTCGCTGTGAAGATATTCGGCCTTGACGCCAATTTCTTTTAAATGTTCTGATAAATCCTCTGCCATTCTTTTAGTCAAAGTTGTCACCAAAACTCTTTCTTTTCTGTTTGCCCGATTTCTAATTTCTGCCACTAAATTATCAATTTGATTTTCTGTTGGTCTTACTTCCAGCTCAGGATCGACAAGACCAGTTGGCCGAATTATTTGCTCAACAATTTGCCCGCCTGCATCGCGTTGCGAAGCATTGCGGGCAGGTCTGGATTTTTTTTGCTCATAATTAGCTGGTGTGGCTGAAGTAAAAATAACCTGATTTATTCGAGTTTCAAATTCTTTAAACGTCAAAGGCCTATTATCATAGGCTGACGGCAATCTAAAGCCATGCTCGATTAAAGCGGTTTTTCGTGATTTATCACCTTCCTGCATTCCTCGCAATTGCGGCACAGTTACATGCGATTCATCAATCACCAGCAAGAAATCTTTCGGAAAGTAATCTATTAAAGTGTAAGGCGCCTGACCTGCCTTTCGGCCAGTGAGATATCTTGAATAATTTTCGATTCCGGCACAATAGCCGATTTCTCGCAAAAGTTCCAAATCGTAGCGGGTGCGTCTTCGAAGTCTTTCTGCTTCGATTATTTTTCCCTCTTTTTCAAAATATTCCAACCGCTCTTCTAGTTCTTTTTCAATATTTTTTATAGCATCGATTAACATTGGGTCTTCGACAACAAAATGTTTAGCCGGATAAATCGTAATTGATTCCTCATCTTTAATTTTTCTCATAGTGACAGAATCATATCGAGAAATCTTCTTAATAAAATTCCCATCAAATTCAATTCTAATAATAACTTCTTGGTCAGCCGGCATAATCTCCAAAGTTTGCCCATGTAGACGAAACTTCCCCCGCTCTAAAAATTCAGACCTTGCAAAGTACATCTCAACCAATCTTTGAAGCAAATTGTCCCGATTGAATTCTTGCTTTTGTTTTAAAGTCAGCAATGTTTTCTGATAGATTTCCGGACTGCCCAAACCGTAGATACAAGAAACTGATGCTACAATTATTACATCTTTTCTTGAAAGCAGGGCCTGCGTTGCTGCATGACGTAATCGGTCAATCTCATTGTTAATCTCAACTTCTTTTTCAATATAAACATCAGTATTCGGCAAATATGCTTCTGGTTGGTAGTAATCATAGTAAGAAACAAAATATTCAACCGCGCTATTTGGGAAAAAAGTTCTAAATTCGGAACAAAGCTGAGCTGCTAAAGTTTTATTATGGGCAATCACCAAAACTGGCTTTTGAATCTTCTGGATAACATTAGCGATAGTAAAAGTTTTTCCAGAACCGGTCACACCCAAAAGAGTCTGATTTTGATAGCCTTTTTTGACACCAGAAACTAACTTTTCAATCGCCTGCGGCTGATCTCCAGCTGGTTTGTAAATTTTATTTAAAATAAAATTTGGCATTTATTTTGAATTAATCACGAACTTCATAACGAAGGTATTTTATCATAATTTTTATAATAACAAAATCCCCTAGTTTATGCTGAGTTTACCGAAGTAGGGGATCTTGTTTTTTCAAAAAATAATTTACTCTTGCTTTGGCGTTTCTTCTGCTGGGGCTTCTCCACCGGCCTCTGGTTCCTCTGCTCCCGCTTCAGGTTCTTCGGCAGGGGTTGCGACCGGGGCTCCCCCTCCTTCTGCTGGTTCTTCTGGAGCAGCAGCTGGTGCGCCCCCTCCTGGTACAACTGGTGCTTCAGGAGCAGCACCTTCTTCGGCATCTTTTTTTACTTGATCGTCGTCGTCTGCTGGCATGGCTGTATCATCACCTGCTGGTGCGCCACCGGCTGGAACGTTTGCCGGCGGAGTTTGTGTGTCTTCGTCTGGCATTGGACCTCCTTTTATTAAACTTTAATATTGATAGTCTATTTTATTTTCGCAGTTCTTCAATAGCTTTGTCAAGACTAATAACTCTTGACTCTCCGCCAGCTGGCGGATCGCCTCGTTTTTTTATTTCAATTTTATCACCAGTCTTTTCGCTGACGACTAATCTAAATGGAATTCCTAGCAAATCAGCATCGGAAAATTTTACACCGGCAGAAACATCACGATCATCATATAATACTTCTATTCCCTCTTTTATCAATTCGTCACAAACTCTTTTGCCTTCTCCTGATTTAAGTTCTGCCAAATAAACATTTGCCGGCGCTATACTTTCTGGCCAAATGATGCCAGCTTCATCGTGATTTGCCTCAACAATAGCTGCCATTAAACGGCCAATCCCAATTCCATAGCATCCCATAATAAAATGCTTATTTTTACCATCTGTATCTGTAAATGCCGCTGCCATTTTTTTTGAATAAAGGTCACCAAGCATAAAGATATGGGCGATTTCGATTGCATTCGATTGTTTAATTTCCCCTCCGCAAGCTGGACATTTTTTAATATTGGTGACTAGCTCGGCATTCGCTGCCCAATCACAACCGCCGCAAAGATAAACCTTGTCTTCACCAGTTTCAGAAAGAAGCATAAATTCATTGGATTTATTACCGCCAATTGAACCGGAATTGGCTTCGACCATTCTTGCGTTGATACCGACTCTTTTAAAAATTTTTTGATAAGCTTCAGTAACTTTTTGGTAATATTGGTTAAAATCTTCTTCTTTTGAATGGAAGCTATAAGCATCTTTCATCAAAAATTCACGTACTCTTAATAGGCCGCCAGTTGAACGCATTTCATTGCGGAATTTAGTCTGAATTTGATAAAGCATTTGAGGCAAATCTTTAAAAGAAGAAATTCTATCTCGAACGAGATCAACAATAACTTCTTCATGAGTCGATCCCAAAGCAAGTTCTTTGTCATGACGGTCTTTTAATTTAAATAAAGGCGGATCCATTTTATTCCAACGGCCTGATTCATCCCATAATTCTTTAGGCTGTAAGGCCGGCATAGAAATTTCTTGGCCGCCGATATGGTTCATCTCTTCTCTGATAATATCGGCGATTTTCTGAATTACTTTCTCTCCTAAAGGCAAAATGCTGTAAATTCCGCTGATTTCTTTGTCGATAAAACAGCCGCGCGTAAGTAGAGCTGAAGAAATACTATCAGCATCCTTTGAAGTTTCTTTTTGAGTTTTAATAAATGACTTTGAATAAATCATATTTATCTTAAGTGTATAATATTTGCCATTTAAAGCAAATTCCGCGTTCACCGGAGGTGAACTATATTTGCTTGCAAATTCCGCGGTCACCGGAGGTGAACTATATCACGATAGGTAATGGCAATGATTAACAAAATTAATATCGCAAAGCCAACCATATGGATAATGTTTTCTATCTCTTGACGAATAATCTTTCGCCTAAAGATACCTTCAAGCCCCAGAAATAAGACTTTGCCTCCGTCCAAGGCCGGGAAGGGTAAAATGTTTATTATGCCTAAGTTTATTGTTAATAAAACAACTAACTGCAAAACGTATATCCAACCAATTTTAATTGCCTGCGAGGTAAAGTTGAACAAACCAACAGGCCCAACAACACCCTCAGCTGCTGGTCCAGCCTTGCCAGTTGTAAATAGACTTCTTAAGATATCCCATAAAAAGACGAATATAGCGGCGATGACTTTGCCAGTTTCTTTAATGCTGGTCCAAAGCGCCTGAAAAAATGGTTGTTTTACCTTCGTAATAGAAACTACTCCAACACCAAGGGGAGCATCTTTATTATCGGACAACTGGACAGTTAATTCCTCTGCCGCATTTGAATTCGGTTTTTCAATTGAAAGATGAATTTGTTGGTTTAAATGCGAGCGAGTAAAATTTTGTAAATCAGAGGTTGAAGCAAAACCATTTAAAATTGTCCCATCTTGAATACCAGCTTTGGCGGCAGGAGAATCTGGCTGAACATAGATAATCATGACCTTGGAAGTTTTCTGTCCTCCCATTGTCGCTGGGTCGGAAACCAGTGGCGTCATGCCAACCGTAAAGCCAATCGTCATGAGCAATATCCCTAAAACAAAGTTCATCAACACGCCAGTAGTAACAATCCCTATACGAACACCAACATTTTTGTCATAAAAAGAACCAGGCTTTTTGATATCTTCTTCTTCACCTAATAGTTTTACATAGCCACCTAAGGGGATGGAATTAATTGAATAACGCGTGTCTCCCCTTTTAATAGAAACAATTCTTGGCGGAAAGCCAAAGGCAAATTCTTCAACTTTTACGCCGGCGATTTTTGCCATTAAAAAATGGCCGAGTTCATGGACAAAAATGAGCACCCCTAAGATGAGAATAAAGATTATTATTGTCAGAATCATACGACTTTCAAATCCCTTTCTTTGGCTTCAATGATTAATCTTATTTTCTCATTATAGTCCTCGATCAATTTATTTAAATCTTTTTCTCCCTGATAACGATCATCCTCTGTCAATTGACCGCCTTTTTCTAACTTCTGGATTTCCTCCCAGGCGCCTTGACGCAAGCCTCGGAGTGTCACCCTGCAACTTTCAGCTTTTTGATGAGTCAATTTGATAAATTCAGCCCTTCTTTCTTGAGTCAAAGGCGGCAAGGAGAGTCTAACAACCCGACCATCATTAGTTATTCCAAAACCCAGATTAGAATTTCGCATTGAAATTTCTATATCACCTAAAGCATTCGCATCCCAAGGCTGGACGACAATTAAATTCGGGTCAGGAGTGGTAATGCTGGCCATATTTTTTAAAGGTGTTTGAGTGCCGTAATAAGATATTAAAATATTTTCCACCAATGAAGCAGTAGCCTTACCGGTCCTGATAGTTCTTAAATCTTCGTCAAATTTTTGGATAATCTCATCCATTTTTGGCCGAAGGCGATTTAAAATTGGCTGTAAACTCATACTCCTCCCTCTTTAAAATTCATGAATGCGAGCCATGTATTCTCAAAGTAAATCGCGGAGCCCGAGCGCATGGCCAAAGCGAGGGCGAGCGCTTAGGACCGGTCGCCACGCTGGGGCGACCGAGTCTGGTATCTTTGATGGATACTGGCGAGCAACATTATTCTTCCCCTAATTCGTATCTTACAAATCTTTTAATTTTAATATTTTCTTTAATCTGCAGAACTTGATTATTAATAAAGTCTTTTACCTTTTGTGTCTCATCAATAATAAAATCTTGCCCTAAAAGTTCCTCAACATTTTTTGGATTCATTGAGGCAATCTGCATGGCAATATTGTGGACCATTTCTTTAAATTTCGGATTCCTGGCAACAAAATCGCTCTCACAAGCAATTTCGACTAGAACGCCGATTTTACCATTATGGACATATCCTGCAATTAATCCGCTATTTGTTGCCCGTTCTGCTTTTTTCTTAGCAATAGCACCGGCGCTTTGGGCTAAAAATTTTTTTGCCTTTTCATAATCACCGCGGGCATCTAAAAAGGCTTGCCGACATTCCATTACACCGGCACCAGTCTCCTGACGAAGTTTGGTGATATCATCAGTATTCACTTTTTCTCCCCGCCTGCAACGCCTTGCTTTGCTTGGCGGGCAGGCTTTTTGGACTTGGAAACTTTACTTTTCTTTGTTGAGACTTTCTTCTCAGTAACAACTTCTTCTTGGACCGGTTTCGATTTTTGCCCTTCAAGCAAGGCAGCTTGGACTGAGCTCATAATCATCTCTATCGATTTGGCTGCTTCGTCGTTGGCTGGAATCGGATAGGTTATTTTCGTTGGGTCGGCATCGGTATCGCAAGTTCCAACCACTGGAATTTCCATAATATTTGCCTCCCGAACGGCAATATCTTCACGGGCACAATCTACTATAAAAATAGCATCTGGCAAGTTCTTCATCTGGCGAACGCCGCCAAAAGTATCTAAAAGGCGGGCTAATTTGTCGTTTATGGCTTTCTTTTCTTTCTTGGTGAGATTCTCAAATTCAGGGCTTTTTGTCTGGGCTTCGAGTCTGTCTAGCTCCTGTAAATTCCTCTTTATTGTCTCAAAATTTGTCAGCGTCCCGCCTAACCAACGTTTAACTATGTAAGGCATACCGACATTCTCAGCAACTTTTTTGACAATCTCTTTTGCTTGGCGCTTGGTACCGACAAACAAAATAGTTTTACCAGAAGTAACTTGTCTTTTAAGATATTCTAAAGCTTTTTCTAGAAAATCTCGTGTTTTATCAAGATCAATTACATAAACGCCCTCGCGTAATGTAAAAATATAATCCTTGGCGCGCGGGTGGCTTCTTTCTTTTTTATGACCGAAATGAACTCCGGCCTCGAGCATATCTACCAATGTAGGCATTTGCATTAATTCCTTTCGCTCCGTGTCCCGCCTCTTCGGCGGGACCGGAAGTCCCTTCATAGCTCGCTAATGTAATAACAGGACGTAGTCCGTTTTACAGTAAGAGCGAAGGGGGACTAAATTGTGTTCTTTCATAAAAATCTTATCATACTCCTTGACTTTTGACAAGAGAAAAGGCGTCTATAGCAGACGCCCGGAGGATTGATACGATCTTTACTACTTGTGGGTAACTACACCTAATGGTCTTTTTGCCGCCTGGGGATTTCCACTACGATATTCGATCTCTGCCACGCATTCTGGACAATCGACTGTTACATCTCTGCCTAGTAACATATCACCTGTCGGCTTACCACAGGCAGTTCTTTGGATAATAAGAGCTCCCAAGTGTGTGAAATCATCCCCCGGTGATCGACAACCAAGAATTGGGGAGAAATCCGGCAGCCCCTTAATCTCGACTGTCTTCCTCTCACTTACCACTTTATCCGACCTCCATGGAATGAAGTACAAACATCATATCTAAATCAAACCCTGAAGTCAAATTTTCTTCCAGTATTTACAGAAAAACTTAAATATGGTAGGATTAGGTTATGAAAAAAGATATTCACCTCCTCCTTCATCCTTACTGTCAAAGGGACTACGTCCTCTACTGACAGTGCAGACTACGGCGGACAAGCAAAATATTATCGAGGCAATATGAAAGACAATATTCATCCAGAATACTATAAAAATGCTAAAGTTACCTGCTCCTGCGGTAACTCTTTTGAAGTTGGCTCAACCGATCCGGAACTCCATGTTGAAGTCTGCTCTGCCTGCCATCCATTTTACACTGGTAAAGCAAAATTTATCGATACCGCCGGCCGCGTTGACAAGTTCCAAGCCAGAGTTAAAAAAGCTCAAGAAATGAAAGAGAAAAAGGCCAAACCTAAGAAAAAAAATGAATGACGATTTAAAACGTCAGTTAGTGGAAGCTCAAGACCTTTATAACTCCACCAATGATCCGAGCATCCGCGAACTGGCCCAAGAAGAAATTGAAAAAATAAAAAACCAAATAATGACATCCGATGAAAACACGAGCAAGGATGTTATTTTAGAAATCCGCGCTGGTACGGGCGGGGATGAAGCCGAGCTTTTTGCTAATGAGCTTTTTAGGATGTACCAGAGATTTGCTGAGAGAAAGGGTTTAAAATTTACCATTATTTCTTCCAATAAAACCCCGCTTGGAGGCATTAAAGAAATAATTGCAGAAATTTCCCCCCTACGCCAAGGCTACGGGGGGCAAGCCGGTCCTTACCAGCTGCTTCGATATGAATCGGGTGTCCACCGCGTCCAGCGTGTTCCCAAGACTGAAAAGTCTGGCCGGCTTCATACATCGGCAGCAACTGTAGCGGTATTGCCCGAGGCCGATGAAACAGACATCCAAATTAACCCACAAGATATTCGTGTCGATGTCTATCGTGCCAAAGGCCATGGCGGTCAAGGAGTCAATACTACCGACTCTGCTGTTAGAATCACTCACCTGCCGACCGGTTTAGTCGTAACTTGCCAAGACGAACGCTCACAACTTAAAAATCGCGATAAAGCTTTGAAAGTTTTGCGTTCAAGGCTTTTCCAAATAGAAGAAGAAAAAAAGACTAAAGAATTGAGCGATAAACGTCGCACACAAATCGGCACCGGCGATCGTTCGGAAAAAATCAGAACCTATAATTTCCCCCAAGATCGTATTACTGATCACAGGATTAAAAAATCCTGGAGTAAGATTTCCGAAATTTTAGACGGCAATTTAGATAAAATAGTTCAAGGTTTAGACCAAGCAAATAAAGAGCTTCGGCTTTCTTCTGCTTAATCAGTTGAGTCAAGTTTAACTTTAACTTTGCGTTCTTTTGAATCTCGTAAATAGGTGATCTCGATCTCATCACCCGGTTGAAATTGCTGAATCATACTGCCTAGAGGATGATTTTCATCAACCCGTTCTCCATTTATTTCTGTGATGATATCATTTTGGCGTAACCCGGCATTTGCCGCAGGGCCTCCGGAAATTACAGCTGGCTGACCTCCGCCGGCAGTAATTAAGACCCCATAATCCACCGGTAATTTAGCCGATTGGGCTATTTCAGAATTAATCGCCACATAACGAACGCCTAACATTGGTCGAACAATTTTATTGTTTTTTTGGAAAGATTCTATGGCAGTTTTAGCAGTATTAATTGGGATAGCAAAACCGATATTCTGGGCATTGCTGGCAACGGCGGTATTTATACCGACGACTTGGCCTGCTAAATTAACTAGCGGCCCGCCGGAATTGCCAGAATTAATGGCCGCGTCAGTCTGTATTAGGTTTTCTAAACGCTCGGTCTGATCACCGAAACCGCCAGCTGTTAATTGCCTTTCACGGGCTGAGACAACTCCAACGGTAACAGTGTTTTGTAATTGTCCTAAAGCATTGCCAATAGCTATCACCCATTGTCCGATTTGCAATTTATCAGAATCGCCCAAATCAACTACCGGCAAGCCCTTGGCATCGATTTTAATAATTGCTAAATCATTGGACGGATCTTGGGCAGAAACCTTTGCGTCATATTGCTTACCATCTGATGTAAAAACTGTATAAGTCGCCCCTGTGTCTCCTGCCACATGTTTATTAGTCAATATATAACCGTCATTAGTAAATATAAAACCTGTCCCCGCCCCTTGCTCCTGGGTAACCTGGCCAAAAAAGTCAGTCACATTTTGCGTTGTGACAATTGAAACCACTGCCGGCGAGACTTTTTTGGCAGAATCAATCACTGCCGAGGATTCTTCCAAGACAAGCTTTTCGGTATTAGTATGATTGACATTAAGAGTTTGGACATTTATCCCTAATTTTCCCCTAATCTTAGATGATGAAGAAAAAAGCAATAATGCTCCTGTGCCGCCGGCTGCACCCATAATAAAACTTAAGATCAAAAACAAAACAATAAATCTGCTGCCATAATTTTTCCCTTTAAAACGGGGGATCACCTCTTCTTTAAGATAAGTAATTTTAGGCATACAAACTCCTTTGATAGTTAATATTAGCCTCTATTCTAATCTGTCAATTTCAGCTTAAAATTAGCTGGGAGTTATTTTTTGTGATGTTCTTCCTGATGCTTTTCTTCTTCTTCCTCTTTTGCTTCCTGAGTCATTTTCCCGAGGAAATATGTCACCATCACGGCTAAGACGGTTACGATTAAAGCATAAATTAATTTTGAAAGAAAAGTCGACCCCGGCGAAATAAATCGATCAATAAAACTTTTTATGGCGTCGTTCCAGGCAAGGGCGGCCACCAAGCCGAAGGCAGCCGTTGCCAAAGCAGTCATGGTTTTGAGGAACTCTGACCTTAGGTCTTTCTTCATGTAGTCCTCCTCACCCCGCATACGACGCACGGCGTGACAGAATGTAATTCTGTAAGTCCAGTAAGTCGTTGTGCTGGGGTTAAAAATTCTGACCTCAAATCATTTTTCATTTTAGCCTTTCCATAAGTATTTTATTTACAATTGCCGGGTTTGCTTTGCCTTTTGCTTCTCTCATTACCTGACCAACTAAAAATCCCAGTGCCTGAGATTTTCCGGCTTTGATGTCAGCCACTGGCTTCGAATTGGCAGCAATGACTCTATCGATTATTTTACCAACTTCGCCTTCGCTAATTACTTCGTCTTTAAACTCAACTTTTTCCCCCGCAATCATTTTGGCCAACATTTCTTTTGCCATTTTACCAGTGATTTCGCCTTTTTCAAGTTTTTGTAGCATCTCTCCCAAGTCTTCCGGCGATACTATTAATATACCGTCCATTTTTAGCTCATTAATAATCCAATTAGCGGCAAGTTTAGGAGATGCAGCCTTGGATACTCCCTCAAAATAATTAGCCATTTTGCTGTCAACTGCTAAAATTTCCGTATCTTGGGTTTTAATTCCCATAGTGATATAACGCTCCCTTTTTTGAGCCGGCAATTCGGGAATTTCTTTTTTTAATTTTTCGATATCAAAAGCAGAACTATCAAATGGCGGCAAATCCGGCTCGGGGAAATAGCGATAATCTTGAGCAAACTCTTTACTACGTTGGGAGTAACTTTCTCCTTTTGAATCGTTCCAGCCGCGGGTTTCTTTTTCGATTTTTCTACCTTCTTCGATTGCGCCGATCTGGCGCTTTTCCTCAAAAATCAAAGCTCTCTCAATCATCCGAAAGCTATTCAAGTTCTTAATTTCTACTGGTACACCTTCTTTGCCATCAACCGATATACTAATATTAGCGTCACAGCGCAAATGGCCCTTTTCCATATCAGCATCCGAAACATCCAAATATCTTAGAATTGATCTCAGCTCTTGCATAAATATCTTGGCCTCAGCCGGTGACCCGATGTCCGGCTCAGTAACAATTTCCATTAACGGTGTACCAGTACGATTTAAATCGACTAGCGATGAGTCACCCGCATGAATTAGTTTGCCGGCATCTTCTTCCAAATGAATGCGTTTGAGATTTATTTTTTTTGGACCGTCCTTGGTTTCAATTTCCAAAAATCCACCATTACAAAATGGAGTATCATATTGTGAGATTTGATAGTTTTTTGGCAGGTCCGGATAATAGTAATGCTTGCGGTCGAATTTTGATAGCTTGGCAATTTCACAATTCAAAGCCAAACCAGTTTTAATTACCCATTCAATCGCTTGTTTATTTGCCACCGGCAAAACCCCCGGCAAACCCATGCAAACTGGGCAAACTAAAGTATTGGGTTGTGCTTCATCGGCTTTATTGTCACAACCGCAAAACATTTTTGATTTGGTTTTTAGCTGAACATGAATTTCCAGCCCAATGACGGTTTTGAACACCATAATTTTCTTTCTAATAGTCTGTGAAATCCGCCGTAGCGATATCTATTTGCAGATTTCTGCAATCAGAATACTGCAAGAGATTGAGCGAAGGGCGGATAAATGTCATTTCTCTCCAGCATTTTTTTCTTTATCTTCGGCTAAAACTACTCTAACTGCCTCGGTCACACTGACCGGCCCACCTTCGATACTAGTATTAACAATTTTGGTCACCCGCGCTTGCTGCTCTGGTGTTAAATTTTCATAATCCATTTTCGGATCTGGCTGTTCAGGGGGAGGTCCGTCTCGACCTGATTCTTTAAAATCCATTTTTCTCCTTTATCTCGAGCTTAGTCGAGAGATTAAAAATTTATTAATTCTTTGATTGCTTTATGAAAATTCTCAATAGCCTCTTTCGCGTGATAATCCATCAACTCAAACTGGGTGTTATGAACCAATTCGTTTCTTACTTTATGTGCCTTCCAAGCCGCATCGTAACTTTCCGGAGTAAAACGCTTTTCCGATGCTTTCAGCCGATCGCCCATTGTCAGTCCCGGCGCCCGCATGCCTTTTAAAACATGGTCTAAAAGTTTATCTGCCTCCAACACTGCCCGGGCATAATTTGACGGCTGCCCTAGTTGCATCAGCTGCTCTATTTCCTGCCATTTAGTCTGAACATATTGCTGATCAAGCTGTGTAACTACCTGGGGTTGCTTTGATGTTTTCTTCCCAAAAATCCATCTGAAAGGCGCTGAAACAATCCACCACAAACCGCGACCGAAAGCTGTTAGAAACCTTTCTTCGGCTGATTTTTGACTATGATATTGGTGCACCCGGTAACTCATTTCTTACCCCCGAATGCCAAGGATGCGCCTTGGCAAATGATTTAGATAAATTCAAAATATTGAAATCGCTCAATTGCGGGCCGATAATATGTAAACCGACAGGAAGTTTATCTGATAATCCCGCGGGGATGCTGATTGCCGGCAGCCCGGCTAAATTTACGGCAATCGTATAAATATCAGATAAATACATTTGTAATGGATCGGTGGTTTTCTCGCCAATTTTGAAAGCGGTCGTTGGCGAAACCGGCCCTAAAATAAAATCAACTTCATTGAACGCTTCATCAAAACCTTTTTTAATTATTGCTCGCACTTTCTGGGCTTTGTTATAATACTGGTCGACATAGCCGGCCGATGATGTGTAAGTCCCAAGTAAAATTCGTCGTTTGGCCTCTTTGCCAAATGCTTCGGATCGGCTCTTAATATAGACATCGATAAGATTTTCAGTATCTTTTGCCGAAAAGCCGTATTTAATACCGTCATATCTTGCCAAATTCGACGAAACCTCAACGAACATAATAATATAGTAGCAAGCTAAAGCATATTTTGAGTTTGGCAAACTGATTTCTTTTACTTCCACTCCAAGTTTTTTAATCGTCTCAATACTATCTTCGATAACTTTCTTTACTTTCGGATCTAGCCCTTCAGAAAAATATTCTTTCGGTATCCCTATTTTCCAGCCCGAGGCTGGTCGGCCTTGGGCCGAGATATTTTGTAAATCAGAATTTAGAATTTGTTTCGGATTTCGGATTTCGGGTTTCGGGTTTACGCTCGTACTATCCTTTTCATCATATCCAGATATTATTTTATAGAGCGTTTCCGCATCTTCAGCCGTCTTAGTCATTGGCCCGATTTGGTCCAAACTTGATGCCATGGCAAAAAGTCCGTATCGCGATACCGTGCCGTAAGTTGGTTTGAAGCCAACGATGCCGCAAAAACTTGCCGGCTGGCGGATGGAACCACCAGTATCAGAACCTAGCGCGGCAATTGTCATATTAGAGGCGACTGCCGCGGCTGAACCACCGGAGCTTCCACCTGGCACGCGCTCTGGATCCCATGGATTTCTCGTCGGCCCAAAGGCCGAAGTTTCCGTTGAGGAACCCATGGCAAATTCGTCCATATTGGTTTTGCCGATAATTACTGCGCCCGCGTTCTTAAGTTTCGATATTACCGTCGCATCATACGGGCTTTTGAAATTTTCTAAAATCTTGCTGCCAGCGGTTGTAATCGTCCCCGCCATCGCCATATTGTCTTTAATAGCTATAGGAACGCCGTCTATTTCCGATAAAACCTTGCCATCCTTCCTCCGCTTATCCGACTCTTCCGCCATTTTCATCGCCTCTTTTTCTAAAAATGATATAAAGGCATTAATCTCCGGATTAAAATTTCCGGCATGCTCCAAACACGCCCGCGTCAATTCCACGGAAGTTATCTCACCGTTCTTCAATTTTTCACTTGCTTCACGAATTGTTAGTTTATTTAACGATTTATCCATATTCTTTAATTGCCTGCCCCGTTAATAGCGCTTCTTTTCGTACACTATGTAATAGGTTGAAAAGAAAGCTATTTTACGGGGTCAGTTTATTTAGCTTTTCCATTATTCAAATATTTTCTTCACTTTAATAAACCCATTTTCTTTTTCGGGCGCGTTCTCCAGCATCAAATCGCGATCTAAACTTTCTTCAATTTCATCAGTCCGGGCAATATCTTTAAGATCCGATATCTGCGAAATCGGCTCCACTCCTTCTGTCGGCGCACTATCAAGCTCATCCACATAATCCAAAATCGCCCCCAATTCTTGGGTAAATTTGCCGATCTCATCTTCTTCAATTCTTATTCGCGCCAGTTTCCCGACGTGTTCTACATCCCCTCGACTCAGTTTACCCCGAGTATTATCGAGGGGCTCGGGGCAAGCTTCTTTTGATATTTTTGCCATAGATTTTACCTATCCTCATTCTATCTAAAATTCTTGACCTCGTAAAGGATTATTTGATATAATTACCTCGCAATCTTCAAGGGAGGCGCACCTTAAAGTGGCAAAGAAGCATCGTGGAAGACCCGCGCTCCGAGCAGTTCAGATCTGGGGTTTGATTGTAGGGGGCGGAATCAACACTCACCAGGTCCCCAATTCGCCGATTTTGATTCTGGTCAAAGGTAAAACCGTCTGGCAAAAGTGGCTCGGTCGAAGAAAAGACAAAACTGTTGTCAGAAAAAGTGCTGCTACCTATATTCGCAAAGGCACTCTCTTTGTGCCAATCTGGTATACGGTCCCTCGCTGGGAAATGGATTACTATCGAAACGAGCAAATCAACTTCGCTGCTCTGGGAATCCGAGAAATCCGGGGACGTTACATGCGCCTTTGCTACATGCAGGTTGAAGATCTTGATCACGCCCTGCGCCAGCAGGATCACGTCCTGGATCAATACTTTGATCTGAAAGGTAAGAAGGTATCTGATTTTGCATCACTGTTGGATTTGATGGCCAGAGCCGAGAGAATCCGCAAGAAAGTCGAACTCCGGAAAATGTGCTTGACTGTTTCGTACAATCATCTTCAGGCAGATCTCAAATCGATTAGGAGATCCGTAAGAAATCTGGCGACGAACGCCCCTATCTTTCTGGGCAAATCAACTGAAGCCAGTCAACAGGCCGTTACCTCAACTTTGACAAAATACGCAGCTACCCTCCGGGAGTATCCGATGCGACCAGTCGGCACGAGATTGCTTTGGGCCGCAAGATCACTTGATCTGGCAGTCGGCCACATTCAGAATGGCCGGACTAGGTTGGCCTTAGACCGCCTCAAGGCCGCGCTCAAGAACCTCGAGTACCCTTCCCCCGCTTAACCGCGGGGTTTTGATTATTTTATGAGTTCTAAAAATTCTTTTTCATTAATAATTTTTACGCCCAATTCCTTGGCACGATCATATTTTTCGCCGGGTTCGGAGCCGACGACTACGAAGTCCGTTTCTTTTGATACCGATTCTGAAACATCGCCGCCGAGATTGCGGACTTTTTGCTTGGCTTCGTCACGGGTAATTGAATCCAACCCGCCAGTAAAAACGAAAATAAGTCCGCCGAATTTTTTCCCACTTATCGACACGAATTTGATTTTAACTCCATTTTTAAACAATCTCTCAATAAAATCGATGTTTTGCTTATCATGAAAATAGTTAAAGATAGATTTTGCCACAATCGGTCCGATGTCCTTGATACTTTGCCAATTTTCTAATGTTTGTGATTTTAATTTATTTAGAATTTGTTTAGGATTTAGGGTTTCGGATTTCGGATTTATCGCTAGAGCGATGTCATAGGCGCTTTCTTCACCGACATTGGCAATCCCAAGGGCATAGATAAACCGCGGCAAGTCAATTTCTTTATGAGTTTGGATGGTGTCAACAATATTTTGAGCTGATTTTTCGGCAAATCTTTCTAATGGCTCAATGTCGCCTGCTTTCAAATCAAACAGATCAGCCGCATCTTTGATTAAACCTTCCTCTAAAAATTTATTCAAAATCTTTGGACCAACTCCTGCCATATCGAAAGCTGGTCGCGAGACAAAATGGCCAATTCCACGCAGTTTAATGACAAAACAATTTTTATTGACACAACGATAGGCGGCTTTGCCTTCTTCGCGCACGACTTTTCCGCCGCACTGCGGACAATTTTTGGGAAAATGGAATTCGCGGGCATTTTGTGGCCGCAATTCTTTCAAAACTGCCTCAACTTCGGGGATAACGTCGCCAGCTTTGTGAACGACAACCGTATCGCCAATTTTAATGTCTTTTTTACGGATTTCGTCCTCATTATGTAAAGTTGCTCGCGAGACCGTTGAGCCGGCGATTAAAACCGGTTTCAGATACGCCACCGGCGTCAGCGTCCCGGTGCGGCCGACTTGGACCTTGATATCTTCGACAATTGTAGTGGCTTCTTCGGGCTCAAACTTATATGCAATCATTCCCCGGGGCGCTTTACCGACAACGCCCAATTTCTCCCGCAAATTATTGTCGTTGATCACAATAACAATACCGTCAATTTGATAGGGCAGTCTTTCGCGCTCTTTTTCAATATGATTTTTGAATTCTTCGATATCTTCCAAAGTTTTGCAATATTTATTTTCAGTAATAGTTTTAAAGCCAAGCGTTCTTAATTCTTCATGCAAGGCCTGATGCGTCCTCTTTTTAATTCCAATTAAATCCCAGGCTATAAACGATAATTTTCTTTCAGCTGTAATCTTAGAATCCAACTGCCTGATTGAACCGGCAGCCCCATTGCGCGGATTAGCAAGCAGGGCTTTCCCCTCTTTTTTGTATTTAGAATTTAGTGCTTCAAAAATTTTAATTGGCATATAGACCTCGCCGCGGATCTCGCAGGAAATATCTTTCGATAATTTCAAAGGAATTGATTCAATGGTTTTTAGGTTCTGGGTGACATCCTCCCCTACTCTGCCGTCGCCGCGGGTCGCACCACGATTAAATACTCCATTTTCGTAAACTAATGATACCGCCAAACCATCTATTTTGAGTTCGGCAAAGTAGTCAAACTTTTCATTGGCAATTTTTTTATTCCGCGCTTCCCAATCCCCTAACTCGTCAAAAGAAAAAGCATCAGTCAGCGATAACATTGGATATTGATGAGTGACTTTCTGAAATTTATCCAGCGGCTTTCCGCCAACTCTCTGCGTCGGCGAATCAGGTGTAATTAATTCCGGAAACTGATTTTCCAGTTCCTGCAGCTCGTGTTTTAATGAATCGTTCACTTCATCCGAAACGAGCGACTTATCCAAGACATGGTAAGAATACCGATAATGTTCAATCAGCTCGCGTAATTTTTCTATTCTTTGCTTTGCTTCTTCTTTATTCATTTTGATATCATCGCTTTCAATTTCTTTATTCTATCTTCCACCGGCGGGTGGGTATCAAATAAACCAGCAAACCAACCGCGTCCTCCAGAATCTTCTTTACCCTTAAAAGGACTCTCGATATAAAGATGGGCAGTGGCTTTATTGGCAACCTCTAATGGCTCTCGGTCTTTAGCAATTTTTTCTAAGGCATCGGCTAACCCCTCGGGATATCTTGTCAGCAATGCCCCATTGGCATCAGCCAAAAATTCTCGTTTGCGGGAGATAGCTAGCTGAATCAAAGTCGCCCCCAGTGGGGCTAAAATTGCTAAAACTATTGCAATGATAAAAAGTATTAGTTGGATTTGACCGCCGCCTTCTGAGCTAGATGAGCGTCTGCCGCCAAACCATGTCCAGCGCAAAAAGAAATCAGAAAGCAAAGCAACAGCCCCGACTAAAACTACTATTATCGTCATCAGTCGAATGTCATAATCACCAATATGCGACATTTCGTGAGCAATTACTCCCTCAAGTTCGGTCTTATTTAATTTTTCTAAGAGCCCCGATGTCACAGCGATCGAAGCATGTTTTGGATCGCGGCCAGTGGCAAAAGCATTTGGGGCAGAGTCGTTGATAACATATATTTTCGGCTTGGGCAATCCTGCGGTAATCGACAAATTTTAAAACACACGATGCAGATCTAAATATGGTTTATCTCGCGGAGCTTTTTTGGCGCCAGAAATTGCTAGAGTAATTGAATCGGAATAATAGTAGGATGTTAACGCTTGGATTAAGGCAATTGCCACCGCTATAACTAAAATCAAAGGATTGCCAAAATACCAGGCCAAAAGATAGCCAAGGCCAATAACGAAAATCAAAAACAGCCCCATGAACAAAACGGTTTTAGTTTTATTCGAACCAATTTCTTTATACATTAAAACCCACTTCTCCTTAATTCTACCATATTTAAGTGGGTTTTTCTATAGTTTAAAATTTTACTTCAGGGGTTTCTTTTTCTTCGCCCGCAGCTTGGAACAACTCAAAAGCCTTAGAACCGGTCATTCCCGCTACAAGGCTATTGGGAAAGACTTGAATTTTAATATTAAAGTCACGGACATTGCCGTTGTAGAATCTTCGGGCCGCCTCGATTTTATCTTCTGTATCGGTTAATTCATCTTGAAGTTTTTGGAAATTTTCTGAAGCTCTAAGCTGAGGATAATTCTCAGCAACTGCAAATAGAGATTTCAAAGTATCAGTCAAAATGTTTTCTTTCTGAGCAGCCTCTTTCGCCCCTTGAGCAGACATTGCTTCCGATCTTGCCTTGGTAACATTTTCAAACAATTCTTTTTCGTGCTTGGCATAACCTTTTACTGTTTCGACTAAGTTGGGGATTAAATCGTGTCGACGTTTAAGTTGGACATCAATATCTGACCAAGCTTCCTGGGTTCGGTTACGAAGCGTCACAATGCCGTTAAAAACCGCGATAAACCAAACAATAATTATAAAGACAACCGCCCCTATGACCCATAAAAAAATCATTTTTTCTCCTTTATCTCGACCTTAGTCGAGAGATTAAAATTTTATTCTGATAATCCTGACTCTGTAGTTGACTGACTACCCGAGCTACTAGCTGATGGTGTTTCAACCGAAGTATCTGTAACTTTATAAATATAGTAAGTACCGACTTGAATGCCGGCTGCGTCAGTTTTATCCTCAAGGGCAGCTGTCAATTCAAAGGTTTTGCCATCAGAGATATAACCATAATAGGATGTCGGCGATGACGGATCAACAGGTAATTTATCAAGAAAAGTTGGCACTAATGTGCTCTCTAAAATACAATTTGGGTCTGAAGTCTTCTGAAGTGTTTTTGCTTCCGGATAAGATTGATTTGCCTGATAATATTTTTTCAAAGCATCTTTTATTTTTGCCAAATCCGCTTTTCTGGTAGCATCACGCTCTTTCATCAATTCATCTTCTGTCTTAGTTGGAGTTGTTGTGGTTGTTGTTGGAGTAGGTGTTTTCTTCCAAAGTTTTTCGATTCCCCCTAAGCTAATCCAACCTTGCCAAGAAGCAAAAACTAAGCCGCCAATAATAAGAATTACGATTAAGATAATGACTAGAATCCAAGTCTTGCCTCCCTTAGCCGGTGGTGGCTGCATGCCTTGTTGCTGATATCCCATTGGCGGCGGTGGCGGTGCTTGCTGTCCTGGCTGTTCGAATGGTCCTCCCTGTGGCGGCGGTGGAGGCGGTGGTTGATAACCTCCCTGTGGTTGATTACCAAATTGACTGTTCATTGCCCCTCCAACCTTCGCCAAGGCTGCATGCCTAAAGGCGGTTGGCAAGCCATGGCGAAGTGTTGCCCTCCGAAGCCCGCACTGAAAGTAGAGGATGTAATCCCTTTTTCAGTAAGGGCGTAGGATGGGCTAATAATTATTAAATATTTTTTTCTATTTTGATTATATCACTATTCTTTTTGAATCTCAATGAGGATTTCCGCTTTTTTGTCAGCAATAGTAACCGGCAGTTTGTATTCACCTAATTCTTTATAATGGACTTTAAAGAGTTGCTCGTCCAAACCTGTCTTCTTGCTAATTTCTTTCGGCCCAACAGATCCATACAATTTACCATATTTATCGGCTTTGACTTTAAAAATAAACTTCTTACTGGATATTTTATTGAAAATTTGACTTTCTCCATCTTGTTTTATTTTTTCTTTTTGTTTTTCCTGGCTTTTTTTCTTAATTAATTCTCGGACTTGCGGATCGTTTTGCGAAACTGCTAATTTAGAAGGAAACAAAAAATTCCTGGCAAAGCCTGGTCGAACATCTTTGATCTGCCCAGTCTCACCTATATTAGTTACATCTTTAATTAAAACAACTTTCATATGTTTTATTACTTTCTTCATTTTACAAGTTCTATGGCTTTATCTAATTGCGGATCGCGACCAATGGCCTGATCATCTTCTGTTAAATCTATTTTGATATCTGGCTCGATTCCGACTTGATCAATCGCCCTGCCTTTTGGTGTTAGCCATTTTGCGACTGTTAACCTAAGGGTTGAACCGCCAGTAATTTCTTCTAGGTCCTGGACTGAACCCTTACCAAAGGTTTTTTCACCTACAAGAGTTGCCCGACCGGCATCTTGTAAAGCTCCAGCAACAATTTCACTTGCAGATGCAGACCCTTGGTTAATCAAAATTATCAATTTATAATCTTTCAGAATTGGCTCTAAAGTAGTCTTTTCTTCATCAATATGACCATCTCTGTATTGTTCTTTAACAACTACTCCGCTAGGCATAAAGAGACTTGTAGTATCAACCGCGCTTTCCAAATATCCACCAGGATTATTTCTTAGATCTAAAATAATTGCCTTGGGTGATTTGGCTTTAATCTCCTGGGCAACCTCTTGCATTAAATCTGTCGTATCATCGCCAAATTGATTAATTTGAATATAAGCAATATTATCTGGTCTCATTTCCCATTTGACAGATTTTACCTGAATTTTTTCTCTTGTAATTTCGAATCGTTGAGGCTGTTCCCAGCCAGCTCTAATAATAGTTAAACTAACTTTACTGCCTGCCTGGCCGCGGATTTTTGATACCGCCTCTTCTAAAGTCATATTTTCAGTTGATTCATCATTAATTTTTAGAACTTGGTCTTGCGGCTTAAGGCCGGCCTTCTCAGCCGGAGAATCAGCCAGCGGGGCAATTATTAATAACTTATTGTCCTTTATATCCATTTCTGCACCGATGCCGGAAATTTCGCCAGAAAGGTCTTCAAGAAAACTCTTTGATTCGCTTGGCTGCATAAAAACAGAATAAGGATCTCCCAAAGATTGCATCATGCCTGATATTGCTCCATAAATCATCTTCTGAGCATCGGGAGTTCCAACATATTTTTCCATTACTTTATTCCAGGCTTCCCAGAAAATACTAAAATCTACGCTTCGGGGTTTGAGAAGCTCTTTGCTAGCAACTGTTGGTCTATAGTGTTCTTCAAAGACTAAATTTTTATGGCCGACTAGATAACCGGCAAAATAAAAAATCAGGGCAAAAAAGATGACGCCGATAATTTTTATTGGTTTTGCATGTTTCTTAAAAAAATTTTTCAAACTCCTCCTAATCTAGATATCATGCATTTTCAATTTCTTCGGCATCTAAACTTTCATTCATACCGCATTTAATTTTCCCGATAGAAAAATTAAATTTTTTTCTGTCCACTTCAGTTGAAATATCATGAATATCGCTTGTATAAAACTCTGTAACTCTTCTTGCGTGTTCTTTTGTTCCGGCATCAATAGTAATCATATAAGATTTTGTGAGAATGATTTGATAGGTTTTCATTGTTTATCCTCCATTTTAATACCGGAATTATACTCGATTAATTTTGCCCAATCGATTTTCCCGTCGTCGCAGAATTTTTGCGAAAATTCTAGTGTTAATTGATTAATAATTCGAGCATAACTTTCTAAAAATTCTTCATTTTTTTGTTTTGCTTTATATCCTATCGGTTCTATTATTTCTATATATAGATTTGGGTCGCCAGTAATGAATTCCCAAAATTTTTGTCCGCATAATTTAAAATAACCGTTTTTATCAGATTTTTTGTCTTTGCCAAAACAGCATCCGTTTATCGCAATAACTTTCTTGTGAGTTTTAGCGTGTATTATTTTTGTTGCATTTGCAAAATTTATTCGTAATTGTCTTATCTGGCTTGAATTTCCCCAGTTCCAACCAGCTTTTATTTCTACGACATAAAGGACATTATCTTTTTCGAATTCTAAGTCAACACCCGTTAATTTTGATTTTTTCGCACCATATACTTTGTCGCAGACAAAAATCGCAAAACCTTCAATAAAATCGCCGAACAATGTTTCTTCTTGCGATTGCAGAAAGGCATCCAAAAATCCTTTAACCAAATCCTGCGCCGTCAGCACATTTTTGGCTTTGAAAAGATAAGGATTTTTCTGCCTCAAAATTTTGAGCAAATCAACTTTATTTTGCACATATTCCAATCTTCGCTGATGAAAGATTGAAATATGTTTTTCCACATATTCGTAAATTTTTTGTAACCCTAATTTTTTCATACGGTAATTCTATTACGACTAAATAAAGATGGTTCTTTTTGAGCTATTTTTGCTTTGGCCATCTCGACATATTCCAGCATTATTTCGATGCCAATGGAATTACGCCTCATTCTTTGGGCCACTTCCGATGTTGTGCCAGAACCCAAAAATGGATCCAAAACCCAATCATTTTCTTTAGTAAAAAGTTTGATAAACCATTCCGGTAATTCTTCAGGAAACGCCGCACTGTGATTTTTGTTATTGCAGACGGTGGCAAATTGCAAAACATTGGTCGGATACACCATACTTCGTTTCAGCCAGTTGGATATGTTCTTGCCAAATCCGCTACCGCTTTTGGAATTGTCCCGCCTTTTGTCAGTTTCGCTCAAATTTTTTAGTCGGCCGTTCGCCCAATCGCCAACAGGCACCATTACTGCTTCTTGATACATATTAAAATTGCGTGTCTTGTTGAATTGCAACAATCGTTCCCATGCATTGCGGAAACGATTCGGCCATTTACCTGGATAGCAGTTTTTTTTGTGCCAGATAAATTCTTCTGTCCATAACCAACCCTGTTTGCGCAATGCTAAAATAAAGTCAAGAACATATGTGTTACGTTCTCCATTCTCCGCTTTTTCTTTGATATTTAAAATAAATGTACCCGTCGGCTTTAACACACGCAACAATTGCTCACTGATTGGCAAAAACCAATCAACATATTCCGCAGGGTTAATACCACCATAGGTATTTTTTCTCCTATCTGCATATGGCGGAGAAGTTACAATCAAATCAATCGTATTATCATCTATAGTTTTAAGCACTTCCCGTGAATCACCAAGTAATATTTTTGTTGTTATATCATGCATAGTTTTATTTTAGCATTTTTATAGATATTTGTTTTGAAATCGTCAGTATGATCATCAATAAGGATGTAATCTATGAACGTGTTTGGTTCTTTCAAATTCTTGCACATTTGCAAACGATAAATCTACTCCGTCAAGCATAGTCTGGTATTTTGGTACATAACTGCGGGTTTTATTGGCTGTTAACACCTTCATTTAATTTTCCTATTATTTTAAACTTTCCTTAATTACTCCACCACCCACTATTTCCTCTCTTTGATAAAATACAATTGATTGACCCGGTGTGATGGCACGCTGTGGTTTTACAAATTCTATTTTAATTTTATTAGAAAGATTTTTAATTTTACATTTTTCGATTCGGTGTCCGTAGCGGATTTTCCCGCCAATAGTTTTTTTTCTTGGAGGTGTTACAATCCAATTCAAACTATCTGCAAAAAGTGTTTTACTATATAAATCTTTTTCGTCACCGACTACTAATGTATTTATGCTACTTTCTAATTTTACCACGAAATTCGCTTTCGGACCACCTAGCCCCAAACGTTCTCGCTGCCCAATAGTATAATCGATTAGCCCGCTATGAATGCCAATTTTTTTATCTTCCGTGTCAATAATCGGCCCAGGTTTTAGCATTTTTTTAGCATAGCGCCTTAGGAAGCGGGAAATATTGCGGTCGGGGATAAAACAGATCCCTTGTGATTCTTTCCGTTCAGCAGTTGGTAAATGCCATTTGGCGGCTAGCCTTCTAATTTCCGACTTAGAATATTCCCCTACCGGAAATAATAATTTTGACAGATGTTTTTGAGTTAATTGCCATAAAAAATATGTTTGATCTTTATTTTTATCTTTTGATTCGAGAAGATGATATTTCCTGTTTTTAGAATCTATCCGCGCGTAATGGCCGGTGGCTAAAAAATCAGCCTCAAGATCTAAAACTTTTTTCATTAAAAGCTCGCCTTTAATATCTCGATTGCAAATTACGCATGGATTTGGAGTTCGTCCTTGTTCATATTCATTAATATAATAATCGACAACACTTTTTTTGAATTCATCCTGAAAATTTACAACATAAAAGGGGATTTTTAATTTGTCTGCAACTGCCCTAGCAGTAGTTGCGGCCTCAGCAGAACAGCAAATATTTTCTTTTACCTCGAGCGTAGTCGAGAGGCCGCTTCTATCCTCCGTCCAGAGCTTCATAAAAATCCCAATCACATCATAGCCTTGCTTTTTCAGCAAGGCAGCAGCAACAGAAGAATCAACTCCTCCAGACATAGCAACAATGATTCTTTTCTTTTTCATATTAGAACTATTTTAACAGGCTTTTAGATAGAAGTCGAGCCCCGCCGAAGCGGGGCTCGATAAGACGTAGGGAGCCCACGAGGGGGGAAGAGCTTTCGGGCGAAAGCTCCCGTGGACTCCCAAAAAGTGATCGAAGCGTATGGTATTGCAATAATATCATATGAGATGAAATCTGTCAAGTGTTTTTGGTGCTTGAGATCAAATTTTTCATCAACATTGCCACTGTCACCGGGCCAACGCCACCAGGGACAGGCGAGTACGAAGAAACTTTTTTGTAAACTTCAGAATCGACATCGCCTACAACTTTGCCAGAGCTCTCTGCTGTACCAGCATCTATTACTATCGCCTCTTCTGAAACCATATTTGCTTTGATAAGGCCGGGGGTGCCTGCGCCAGAAATTATCAAATCCGCTTTGGAAAGCTGTTCGCTCAGGTTACTACAACTTGAATCACAAATACTCGGCTTTATCCCCTGCTTGAAAAGGATTTTTTCTAAGGGTTTGCCGACAAGCCTTCCATGGCCAACAATAATAATATTTTTACCTTTAAGATCTATTTTATAAAATCTTAAAATTTCCAAAATTGCTTTAGCTGTTGGTGCAGAATATTTTCCTGAAAATCCATCAACATCTTTCGCAGACGCAATTGCCTTAAGGACTTTTTCTGTATCAAACTCTTTTGGTAGTGGTAGCTGGACAACAATCCCAGTAATAAATTTATTTTTATTTAAGTCGTAAACTAAGTTAATTATATTTTTTTCTAAGACTATTCCTGGCAAGTGATAGAGTCTAAATCCTATCCCTAAATTTTCTGCAATTTTCTCTTTAACCTTAATGTATTGAAGGCTTGCCGGACCCTCCCCGATTAAGACCACCGCCAAAGAGGGTTTTACTTTTAACTTTATAACCTCTGCTTTAAGCCTTTGATAAATTTGCTCGGCGATAGGCTTACCATATAATGTCATTATTAAATCCTTATAAAATATTTATTTAACAAAATCTTGAGTGATCATTAGCCCATAAGAGCCAGCATCAATTACACCGATTCCTACCCTAGTAAAATCTGGATCTAAAATATTTGCCTTATGTTTTGTACTATTCATTAAACCAATGTGAGCAAGGTCAATTGTAGGCGCTAAGGCAATATTTTCTGCCGCTTCTTGGAAGTTGACATTAGCCAAAGTCAATCTGCTAAAGACTGTCTGGCCGTCGGGTGAGGTGTGTGAAAAATAACCTTTCAAAAGCATATCCCTTGAGTGTGCACGAGCAACATTACGAACTAAAATATCACTTTTTAGGGCTGGCAAGCCGGTCTTTGATCGTTCTGTATTTATTTTTCCAAGCATTTTTTCTTCATCGACTTCATCAATATTAAAATTGGTTGTAGAAAAATTCAAAGCTGTAGTAGAGTCTTCGGTAGTTGAGAGATTTGTTAAAGTCATTATTGTTGTCTGGCCGCTAAATACCTGTTCGATCTGATTTTCTATTAAAGCAGTTTCTTTGATAAGAAAAACGCTAAAATATGAGTGACTAATAATATTCTTTGCTGAATTTCCAATCGGCATAATAATCAAGAAAACTAATACCACGGCAACAAAAATTACGCCCTTTAATGCACCCGGAACACTACCTATGAAATGATTAATTTTTGATTCTTTCCAGGGAGTAGGAGTATAAAAAGCAATCACGCGCCCAATAAAATAGAAGAAAATCTGAGTTAAAATCCAGATAATTAAAAAAGCGACGGGTTTCGTAAAAACTTGTGGCATATGAATCGCCGCCAGCAAATTGGAAGCCGGCGAATAAAATCTTAGCCCTAAAAGAAAAGCCAGTACAAGACCAATTAGTTCCCAGGTCGTTTTTAAAAAACCTCGGTGGAAACCGTCCCAGACGAAAAAGCCAATAATTAAAACAATAACTAAATCTACCCAATTCATAGTATTTATTTAAGTATACTACTTGTTACGACGATAATCATTTATAGCTTTTTTCAAGGCTTCTTCTGCCAAAACTGAACAATGGCGTTTTACAGGCGGAAGCCCCCCGAGAGCAGAGGTTACGTTTTTATTGGTTACCTTTAATGCCTCCTCAACCGTTTTACCGATAATCATATCTGTTAGAATCGAAGAGGTGGCTATTGCTGCACCGCAACCGAAAGTCTGGAATTTAGCATCTTTAATATATTCTTTACCATTTTTATTTTCGACTTTTATTTGTAACTCCATCAGGTCGCCACAAACAGGGTTACCAACTCGGCCGCTACCAGATGGCTTTTTTATTTCTCCCATATTATGCGGATGCTGAAAATGTTCCATGGCTTTTTTTGAATAGAGATTTGATATATTAGGCATTTTTCTCCTTGGGGGTTAGGGGACTAATTTTTCTTAATTTTTCAACTATCTGTTTAAGACTTTTAATTACATAGTCGATTTCAGATTTTGTTGTATTGGGTCCTAGGCTGAAACGAATAGATCCATGGGCCCTTTCAGGATTTTCATAGACTGCCAATAAAACATGCGATGGTTCAAGTGATTGAGAAGTACATGCTGAACCAGATGACGCCGCAATACCAGCTAAATCCAAGTTTAATAAAATTGATTCGCCTTCAATATATTTAAAATAAAAATTAGCATTGTTTGGGCTGCGAAGCTCTTTTGAGCCATTCAGTTCGACATCTGGGATTTCTTTAAGAATTTTTCCGATAAAATAATTTCGCAATTTTTTTAAATTTTCAATTTTAAATTTTAAATTTTTAATTAATTCTATCGCCTTTCCTAGAGCAACGATCCCGGCGACATTTTCTGTACCAGCGCGAAATCCCATCTCTTGTTCACCGCCAGTGATTATTTCTTTTATAGATGTTCCCTTTTTAATATATAAAGCTCCAATACCTTTAGGTGCACCGATTTTATGGCCGGAGATTGTTAATAAATCAACATGCAAAAAATTTACATCCATTGGCAGATATTTAACTGCTTGGACTGTATCAGAGTGAAAATAAATTTTATTTTTACGATTTTGATTTTCTCTCTCAATCATTTTGCCAATTTCACAAATCGGCTGAATAGTGCCGATTTCGTTGTTGACATACATTATTGAGACCAAAACCGTATTTTTCTTAATAGCTTTTTTGATATCTTGGATTCGAATAATTCCTTCGCGATCTGGTTTAATATAAGTTATTTCTGCTAAGCCTTCTTTTTCAAGTGCTTTACAAGTATTTAAAACTGCATGGTGCTCAATCTGGGAAGTGATGATATGGGGTTTTTCTATTGATGTGCCGAGTCCTAAAATTAAACCTCTTATCGCCAAATTGTCAGCTTCAGTGCCGCCAGAAGTAAAAACCACCTCTTGCTCTTGGCAATTTAAAAATTTGGCAATATTTTTTCTTGCTTTATCAACTGCTGCTCTGGCGTTTCTTCCCCACTGGTGAATACTAGAAGGATTGCCAAAGTTATTTTCTAAAAATGGTAAGATTGCTGCCCTAACCTCGTAAAGAACCGGCGAGGTAGCGGCATAATCTAAATACACTTTCATTTATTCCTTTGTTTTAAAAGCGATTTTCCTTAAGTCCTCAACGCATCTTTTACATTCGCCACGAAGTTTCACGAAGTCTTCATAGGACAAAACCACCGCAATCGGGTCTGAATAACGAATGACTTCATAGATGGTGTTTTTCTGAACTTCTTTTAAAATGCTGGAAATTTTTGCCTGAAGCTCATTGACATTAATTGTTTTTGTCGTCATTTCGTTCCTTTTAGTTGCTCAATGTAAACTTATTATATCTATAACTAATGTAACATCATATATAACATATGTCAAGCTCTTTAGTTCAAAATAAAAATAAATTTAAGAAACTATTTTTATAGTCGTTATTTTATCACTTTTATTTTCAGAAACTGAAACAGTAATAAAACTGCCATTTTTAGAAAAAGTAATATGATCTAGCGTCGATTCCTCTAAAACCCAATCATTATTGTAAGCAAGTAAATTCTTATAAAATGTTAAGACAGCTTGGGGAGTGTCTTTTGTTTGATATTCAACGGTTATCTTATTGTCGGTTTTTTGATAAGAAGTTCTAATCGAACCCTTGTATTTTCCGAGCGGGCTGATATCCTCACCGGCAACATCTGCCGCAGGCAAGGCCTTTCCTTGCCCAAAGCCAGAGAAAGTTTGGGCGTTTGTGGCTGCATTGGTAGCAGAATCAGCTAGAACTTTTGATTTATGATAAATAAAATAGACGGCTCCGCCATTTAGGACAATTAAAAATAAGATTGCTGTAATCAATATTCTTTTTGACCATGAAGATTTTGGTTTTTGACTTTGATTCCTAATAATTGGGATCTTGGAGTTCATCTAAGCATTTACCTCCCCTCTTTTATCTGTTATGCTGTAATAGATTCTTAATAATTCTATTATACAATACTCATGAGTATTAAGTAACTAGAGGTGACAAGATGAAAGTTTCTTATTCTGCTATTGATACCTTCAATCGTTGCCCGCTAAAATATAAATTTTCCTATATTGATAGGGTTAGAGTGCCTCAAAAACCTGAATTATTTTTTGGTGGCTTAATTCACGAAGTTGTCCAATTGGCTCTTAAAAAAGACCCGATAATTCCCAGTGTCGAGGAACTCCTAAAGTATTTTGAAAACAACTGGCGTGAGGATATTTTCTCCACACCTCAAGAGGCCAAACAATATTTCGACTGGGGCCAAAATATGATTAGAAATTTCCATGCCACCCATAAACCGGGCTTAAGTAATATTGTTTCAACTGAAAAACGTTTCCAAATTCCAATTGGCGAGCATACTTTATCTGGCATGATTGACCGCATTGATAAGCTCCCTTATGGTGCTTATGAAGTGATTGATTATAAAACTTCAAAAACTATGCCGGCTCAAAGTGATGTTGACCGCGATAAGCAACTTTGTATTTATCATTTGGCAACAGAAAACTTATGGCCAGAAGCAAAAGATATAAAATTAACTTTATACTATTTAAAGTTTGGCTCAAAAATTTCTACCAAAAGACGACCTGATGAGGTTGAGTCTATAAAAGGTGAAATTATTGAAATCGCTGAGAATATCCAAAAAGAAAAAGATTTTAATCCAAAAGCCAATTCTTTCTGCAATTATTGCGAATATGCTCATTTGTGCCCTTTAATGAAACAAAAAGTCGCCCCTAAAAAAGATGATAATATAGAAATAATCTTTGAGGAATATATTTTAGCCTCTGAAAAAATCAAAGACCTTGAACCAAAAATTCATTCCCATTTTGATCAAGAAAAAATCGAAAAATACCACCATAAAAAAGGCGTTGTGAGTCGTGGTAAAGGCAAAAAAATTACTATTAGAAAGACCTCTTAAAAGAAAATCGCCCCCGCAAATTGCAGGAGCGATTGCTGATTCGAGCATTAACCTCGATACATCTCAAGTGATGCAGGGCTGGATAAGTGGCAGTTCTCCCGCTCGGCTGTTTCATTTTCTATAATCCTTGCCAGTTCGGGCCTAATCGGCAGGTAGTAGGGTTTCAGAAGACTTTGCCGTTGGCCGATCAGCCCTTGCCACAGGCACCAACTGTAAAGCGTCGTTTTAGGGTATATTCTGATTCCCGCGACGACATCGACGAACCCTGGCTTCATCCTATCGATGTTCTTGAATGACTCTCGGATGTCTTCCTCTGTTTCGGCAGGATGGCCGAAAAGCAAGGAGAAATCCACTTCGATACCATGCCTTCGGCATAGATCTACTCCGCTGAAAATATCCTCGATAGTGAACGACTTTTGCAAATGAAGAAGTCCACCTCGAGACATAGAATCGACTCCCAGCGCCAGGACACGTTTGCCGCTCAAAGCGGCTTCTTTAACAAACTCCTCGGTCAGACATTGTGGATGAGGGTTGATAAACCCTTCCCATTCTATCTGAAGGCGGCGAAAACGCAGAGTTCGCAGGATCGCTATGGCGTGTTCTGCCGGATGATTGAAGTTGGCGTCAGAAAAGAAGATCCGTTTCACACCTTGTTCTTCAAGCCGTCCCAGTTCGTGGCAAACTTCGCTGACGCTACGCTCTCTTACCTTAGAACCACAAACGGCAGGATAATCGCAATAGCTGCATTCAAATGGACAACCGAACTTGGTGGCTACCCCGACACCTCCAGGATATCTCGAATGGTCAATCAGGTTCCGCTCAAAATATCCTGTCACTTTATCGTCACCGGTGAAGGCGTAGGTTGCGCCCACAAATTGCCTGACCTCCTCCGGCATCAGGTTGACGGCAGAACCACCGATAATAATCGCCGTTTCTCGCCTCGGTACCCTTTTGGTCCGACATTTCTGAACCAGTTCTGCAACCTTGGGAAGATAGAACTCCGCTGGCCGGAAACCCGTGTTGTCGATGTTGCGGATGCTGATTCCAATCAGGTCCGAATGTTGGATTTCATCGTCTGTAGGATCATCCGTGATGAGGACTGTATGTCGTGGCGTCAAACTCTCGCCCAGGTACTCCAAACCCAATGGAGCGATCCGCGGCTCAATGTCGTTAGTATCCACCAACAGGATGTTCATCACGAACACCCCCTTTCCTGGATTGTGTATGGCGATGATAACAGAAAAATCATAGCAGATTAGAATGTTCTTGTCAACAGATAAAAGTATTTCATTTTTGAATAATAATTTTAATAATAACGCGATCGTGTTATTATTAAATTAATGGGCAAAATAAGATTAAAACTGGGCGAAAATGAAAAAGAAATTATTAAGGCTATCGGATTAGGACTGTTGGTGGTGGCTTCTTTCGCCTTGCCTAATCTTCCAATTGCCATTCGTCAAATCCAAAAAATGCGCGGCAACAAGGGCTTCCAAAAACTTTTAAAACAAATCGAGAAGAAACGATATGTCAGATTGAGCGGCGAAAAAATTAAATTAACCGCCAAGGGCAGAAAACTTCTTGATGAGATTTATTTATCAGAATTTAAAATTGCTAAATCCGAAAAGTGGGACAAAAAGTGGCGTTTAGTTTCCTATGATATTCCAGAAATTTATAAAAAATCGCGCAACATTTTTAGAAAGGTTTTGGAAAATAATAATTTTTACCAAATTCACAAAAGTTTATGGGTCTCGCCATACGATTGCAAAGAAGAAATTGCCGTATTTGCCAAAAATCTTGGCCTATCGGAATATGTAATTGTAATAGCAACAGAGAGATTACCCAATCAGAGAGAGATGATTGGATATTTTGGACTTAAAGAAAACTAGCTAAAATATCGGGGCTTAATAATAGTGCGATCGTATTATTATTAATACGGGTGATGAATTCTTTGAATTATTTTACAAATCAAGATTGAAGAGATCTGTGGCATTTTTAGAAGTTTCTTCAGCGACTTTTTCTAATGGAATCTTTTTTATTTCGGCGATTTTTTTGGCAACTTCGACGACATAAGCCGGTTCGTTTCGCCTGTCGCGATATGGTTCGGGAGTAAGATAAGGACAATCGGTTTCGATTAAAATTCTATCCATTGGCATTTCCTTAATCACTTCAAAGGTCGAATAATTCTTGGCAAAAGTGATCAACCCCGTAAAAGAAATATAAAAGCCCATATCCAAAATTACTTTGGCGAAATCCCAATTTTCCTGAAAACAATGCATTACCCCTCTTGGCAAAGGGCTTTGAGTCATTAGAATTGTCAAAATGTCCTGGCCGGCATCTCGAGAATGCAAAATAACAGATTTTGCTAGTTTTATTGCAATCTGCAGGTGTTTTGTAAATAATTCTTCTTGCTTTTTTGCTGATGATTTATCGTAATAATAATCCAAGCCAGTTTCGCCGATAGCGACAACTTTTTTCTCACGAGCTAGTTTTAAAAAATTCTCCTCATTAAATTCTTCTTCCTTTACATGTATTGGATGCAAGCCAACTGCCGCGTAAATTCCGTCATTTTTTTGAGCAATTTCGATCGCCTCTTTTGAAGTTTTAAAATTTGAGCCAACATTAATAATCCCTTTAACATTGGCGGCTTTAGCCCGCGCAATTACCTGAGGCCGATCAGTCTGGAAATCTTTAAAATTTAAGTGGGCGTGAGTATCAATATACATTATCTACCTAGCAAAGTAGCATACACAATGCACCCTAAAATAACAAGGGCTGAAATAATGGTTCTTGGCTTAAGATGCTCATGTAAAAATAAAGTTGAAATAATATAGACTAGCAATGGTGAGATAATCAAAATTAAAGAAGTATAAATTACTCCAAATTCTTCAAAGCCATAAAATTTACTAACCATCTGAATCACGCCTAGGAAAGATGTTAGTAGGATTAATAGAACATTTACGTTAGAGGCTTGGAATATCTTTGGCCTAAAATAAAAAAAGAAAAAAATAAAAACGATTCCGGTTCTGATTGAATATAAAGCTACTGGCGATAGTACATTTAATAAAATTTTTATTAAAATAAGTTCAATTGACATAAATAGCACTGCAACAATTAAACCGATTGAAGCTTTAGAAAGTTCTAGATGGGTCTTTCTAATATGAGCGATGATGAGGGCAACCGCGGCAATTAAGGCGGCAATAATAATATGAATATTTCTTTCGCCTTTAAGAAAAATAGTTGCTAAAAGAATTGTTATTAATGGTTGAGCCATCAAAATAAGTTCAAATTCATGAATCTTTTCTGACTGCACTCCCCGATAATAGAAAAAATTCCAGATCACAGCTAAAACCAGCATGCTAATAAAGATAATTAGATAATAAGGCTTGAATAATTCTGAAGAAACTGTTCCCAAGAATGGGAATAATAATGAAGTAAGAAGAAATAGCAATAAGAACAAGATCGGCGTGAAAACATGAATTTCTACCCGACGACGTGTCAAAATAATTTTATCAACCAAAATACCACCAGCCTGCGTGAGAGCAGCTAATAAAGCAAACAAAAAATCCTCCTTAATCTACTGATTATTTATTCTTTCTCGGAAATAAAGGTTCAATTTTACCAGTTTTTAATTGGTTAACTATTTTCCGAGAGGTATTTGGCATAAAGGGCTCTATTAGGCCACTAATTTCTGAAAGATTATCAAGCATTCCAGTAATAAAATTTTCTAATTTTTTTGGATTAGCCTTAGCTAATTCCCATGGTCTTTCCATCTCAATCCTTTGATTGGCTTCAGTAATTATTGCCCAAATAAAATTTAAAGCATCGGAAAAACGAAGATCTTCTATTGATCTATTTATTTCATGAAAAACTTTCTGAGGAATTTTATATTCCCATTTAATTTGGTATTTTTCTTTCATGACTTGAACTCTTTGGAATAGATTCCCGAGATCATTCGCTAAATCCGCCTTATAACGTTTTTCAAAACGATCTAAAGAAAAATCTCCGTCTTGCCCAAAAGGTATCTCTCTAAAGAGGAAATATCTAAAAGCATCGACGCCATAGACTTTGGAAATCTCAATTGGATCAATTACATTGCCTAATGATTTACTCATTTTCTGATTATTTACTGTAAAATAGCCATGGATAAAAAGTTTCTCTGGAAGTTCGTAACCCGTAGCTAAAAGCATTGCTGGCCAGATAATAGCATGAAAGCGGAAAATATCTTTGGCCATGAGCTGCAATGTTGGTGGCCAAAGCCCCCGCGAGCCAGTAATGTAATTTAGCAGAGCATCAATCCAAACGTAAATTGTTTGTTCTTTATCCCAAGGAACTGGAATTCCCCATTCGACTTTTGAACGGGTAATCGCCAAGTCTTTTAATGGTTCTTTCGATAAGAACATAAACACTTCATTCCAGCGAGATTGTGGTTCAATAATCAATTTTTTAGACTGCATTATTTCAATCAATTGTTTTTGATACTTTGATAACTTAAAAAAATAAATATCTTCTTCAACCATTTGACACTTAGTTTTATGCAGAGGACAGATTAAATTTTTTTCAAGGTCTTCGGGCAATTTATATTCTTCACAACCAACACAATAAAGGCCGCTGTATTTATCTTTATAAATTTCTCCATTATCGTAGAGTTTTTGTAAAAAACCTTGGACAAAATCTACATGGTATTTATCAGTCGTTCTGACAAAATTATCATAATCAATATTAAGAAATGACCAATCCGCTTGATATTTTACTGCCATCTCATCAACGAAATCTTTGGGATTTTTTTTATTTTTTTCGGCTGCTTGAGATATTTTTAAACCATGTTCATCTAAACCAGTTAAAAAGAAAGTCTCCGCCCCTCTTTTTGCCCAATAGCGAGTCAGAATATCGGCGGCAATTGTAGTATAAGCATGGCCTATATGCGGTCTCTCATTGGCATAGTAAATTGGTGTGGTGATAAAAAAACGGCCGTATTCCATTTTTGCCTCGATTCTATCTTATTTCAAAGTCATTTAATTTACTATCTACTTCTTCCCAAAAAGTCTCAAATTTCTCTGCTTTTGCGTTTTCCGGCCCTACTCTTGCCCAGCCTATCATTTCTTTTAATCTATCCTCTTCACCTTGAGCCAAGATTTCAAGGCTGCCATCGTCTATATTTTGGGCATAGCCTTTGATATTTAATTTACGAGCCTTAATAAATGCCTGATATCGAAAACCAATTCCTTGAACCTGGCCATAAATTTTTATTAATACTTGCTTTGTCATTATGTCATTAAAAGAAAGAATAGATTGTTGCCAGCCCAACAATAATCATTACTATCGTTGCAAACCAACCTAAGAATGTTACAGCTGAATGATTCTTATGTTCTCTCATAACATTTTTATTGCTAGCAAGCAGAACAATTAAAACCAGAATAACCGGCGCTACTAAACCATTTAGAACTGCGGCATAAATTAGGGCTTTAATTGGGTCAATGCCGACAAAGTTAATAAGAAGCCCAATTAACATTGAAAGGATAATGATACCGTAAAAATATCTCGCTTGGCCAAGCTTCCTGTTTAGTCCTTCGCGCCAGCCAAAGCTTTCTGAGACTGCATAAGAAGCTGAGCCGGCAAGAACAGGAATTCCCAAAAGTCCGACACCAAAGATTCCTAAAGCAAACAATAAATAAGCATAATTGCCAGCTAGCGGCCTCAAGGCAGCAGCGGCATCGGCAGCGGAATTTATGTTGGTAATGCCGTGGGGGAATAAAGTGGCCCCGCAAACGGCGATAATAAAAAACATCGCTAAGTTAGAAAAAAACATCCCCACCCAAACATCAATTTTCATCTTTTTTATGGCCTTTGCCGGAGCGCCCTGCTGCAACTGTTCAAAGGTTGCACCCTCTGCTTTTCTTTCTTCAACTTCCTGTGATGTCTGCCAAAAAAATAAATAAGGCGATATAGTTGTTCCGAATATTGCGCAAATTAGAATTATTTGCGCCTTCGAAAAATTTAAAGATGGTATAAAGGCGTGTTTTAAGACTTCTGCCCATGGAAAATTATTAATAAAAAAGGCGGTAATAATATAAACCCCTAAAATAAGAGCCAAATATTTTAAGTAACGGGCATATTTTTCATAGGAAATAAAAATCTGCAAGGATAGACAGAAAATTGTAAAAAATATGACTAAAATTACAAATGGGGCTGCTGGCCAAAGAAGTTGAGTGGCTTTTGCTAATGCCCCTAAATCTGCTCCGATATTAAAAGAATTAGCCGCTAAAACTAGCAAGGCAACAAGATAAATAACCCATCCGGGAAAATGCTTTTTAATATTATAAGCAAGACCTCTACCGGTTTGCAGACCAATGCGAGCACACATTTCTTGAATAAAAGCCATCAAGGGAAAAGAGAAAGCTGCCAACCACAAAAGCTGAAAACCATATTTTGCCCCTGTTTGAGAATAAGTGGCAATGCCTGAAGGATCATCATCGGCGGAGCCGGTTGTTAGCCCCGGTCCCAAACCATGCCAAAAATTTTTAGCTTGCTTAAGAGGCGGTTCTTCGGAAATTTTATGAGCAACTTTCTCAATGACTTTGATCCCCTCTTTTTCAACTTCATAAGTAGTCTCGACCGCTTTAACAGGAACTTTGCCAGCCTCAATAGCTACTTCTTCTGATTCTCTTAAAATTTCTTTTGGATTATTTTTTTCTTGTTTTTCCATCTCTTTTAGTATACTATTTTAAATATCGCTAGCAAAGGAAGGAGATGCCATGCCAAAGAAAAAACTAGTTATGGATGCTGCTTGGACTTTCCTCCATGGCCAAAGGACCCAGCCCGGCATGACGCCAGAGAAAGTGTATGAGCAACACTTCGCGCCCGATGTGAATTCTCCCTATGCCGGGACGTTGACCTTGGAACAAATCCGAGAATTTTTCGCCCGATACCGCAAGACATAAGATCAATCCCAGACCCATCCCAGACCTACTCCGCCTCACTCGATGAGGCGGATTTCTTATTTGAGGACTTTCTTTTCAAAGACATGATATAGTTTTAACCAGTCATCCGAGCTTAAGTCTTCTGCTCGAAGCATTGGATCAATTTTTGCCTTTTTTAGCATATCGATAATTTCATCTTTTGGTAATCGCAACGTCGCTGCCAATGAGTTATGGACTTGTCGGCGTTTAGCGGCAAAACCGGCTTTAACAATTCTAAAAAATAATTTTATATCAATGTTATTTTTTTCTTTGGGAACGATTTTAATAATCGCCGCGTCAACCGCCGGCTGGGGCCGAAAATTATTTTTGGATATTTTGGCAATGATTTCGGCTGTGCCATAAAATTCAACTGAGACTGTTAAAACTCCTCTTTCGGAATCACCCGGCTTGGCCACAATTTTTTCGGCGACTTCTTTTTGAATCATCACTACCATCATTTCTGGCTGATATTTAGTTTCTAAGAACTTTCTGATGATCGGCGAGGCGATATTAAAAGGAAGATTTGATACTATCTTATATTTTTCAAAAGTTGTCTCGTCAAAAAACAAAGCGTCTTGATGAACGAGTTTTAAATTTTTATTATTGCCAAATTTTTTAGTTAGTCCGGCAATAAGATCAAAATCTTTTTCAATTGCATAAACTTTGGCGCCGGCTTTCAACAAGGATTCTGTTAAAATCCCAAATCCCGGACCTACTTCGATCACAACGTCACCATTCTTAATTTCCGCCGCCGCGATCATTTTCGGCAAAACAGTGGGATTAATCAAAAAATTCTGTCCAAATTGTTTTTTAGGTCTAAACATTTATTTATTCGCACACGTCGACCAATTGCTTCCCCAATGACCACCATAACCACGAGATAACGCCCAAACCGTTGAATAAATTTGCGCTGTCGAATCACTCCAGCTTGCACCACTATATCCTGCTGCCTGACTGATCGATGCCCAGAAACCTTCTTCGTATTGGAATAGACCATAATAAGGACCATCGGGATTTATGCTATCTGCATGGCCATTGGATTCTTTTATCATCAAACACATCAGCGCGGTGCCGTTAACGCTATAATTCTTATTTAGTGATGATTCTACTGCGGCGTTAATTGTATCTTTATATGGCCCAGATTTTGCCAACTTAGGCCCGATACCGATTAGTAAAACTTCAGCAACTGGTTGCTTCGTGATCGTGGTATCTTTAACTGTTCTTGAGGCTTCCTCACCGTCAATGCGTTTGATCGTATAAATTACTTCTTTTTCGCCCTTGACTCCTTGTGTTTGGACTGAAGTCTGACCTTTTTCTAAATCAACAGTATTTTTTTTGATAATTTGAAAATCAATCGGCTCTGTCTGAGTAAGATCAACTTCCGCTACTCGAGTAATAGTAAGCGACATATTATATCTAATCCAAGTATCGAGAGATGGATCGGAGCTATCTTGCCCCAAGAGTTCAATATTTTTTTCTTTTAATAAATCTCTGATTGTTCTTTTCCAGGTATGATATACCGTCAGTTTTTTGGCGTCAGTCACATAAATGACTGTTGCCCGGGTAATAATTATTTTGCTACCAATACCAAGAGATGGGTCAGGAAAGGTCTGGACTTGATCTTCTGGATATATTTTTACATTCAAACCATCAGCCATTGAACTGAGATCTAAATATTGAGGCTGGCCATAATATATTTCTACCGGATGATTGGCATCAGTAGTCTGAATTGATTCCCCCGCAACTTGCGGAATAATGGCGTTTTGGTGAATAATCGAAAACCAGATTGCGATTAAAATTAATAAAATATTTACTCCTCTCGCCCCGTGAGATACGAAGTTATCTCACTGGGGTAAATTTTAGGACTTCAGTTTCTAATTGTACAACACTAGGACTAAATATCAATGGTGAGGGGACGCTTATAATCTTTCTACTAGTTCCTCCGGTATTTCCGAAATAAAGCGTGAGGGTTGATTTGATTGGACTGCCCCGAAAAGCATCCGCGAGGTTGCATAAGTTAAATACAATCTCTTTTGGGCCCGCGTCATACCGACATAACAAAGCCGGCGCTCCTCTTCCAATTCTGCCGGCTCGAACATTGAATTTACATGGGGAAATAAACCCTCTTCCATGCCGACAATAAAAACCACCGGAAATTCCAAGCCCTTGGCATTATGTAAAGTCATCAAAGTGACTGCATCGGCGGAATTATCATAATTATCAATATCGGAAACCAAAGTCACCTGCTCCAAGAATTCTTCCAAACCCGCCTGCCGGCGAGGCAGGTTGGCAGCTTTCTGGGCAACCGATTTTAATTCCTCAATATTTTCCCAGCGCATCTCGCCTTCTTCAGTGCCGTCCAAAATCCAATTTTTATAACCAGTAGTGTTGGCAATCTCATCAATTAATTCTGAGACTTTTTGCTTTTTTGCACCTCCGCGTAAATAATCCATCATTTCAAAAAACTTTTTCACTTTCGGATGTTCTTGGTTTAAGATTTTAGATGTTTTTTCGCCAATTCCCCTTGGCGGCACATTGAGGATTCTTTTTAACGAGACTTTATCATCGGGATTTAAAATCAACTTTAAGTAGCTTAATATATCTTTGATTTCTCTCCGTTCATAAAACCGCAGCGCGCCAACTAGACGGTAGGGAATTTGATTCTGCATAAAGATTTCTTCTAAAATTCGCGATTGGGCGTTGGTGCGGTACAAAACCACAAAATCATTTAATTTATGAAAATTGCGTAAAGCCTCAATTTCTAAACGGATAAAATCTGTTTCATCAATTTCATTTTGAGCCTCATAGACTGTTGCCGGCAGCCCCTCTTCATTTTCTGTCCACAACTCTTTTTCAGAGCGCAAAATATTTTTTTCAATGACTTTTTGGGCAGCAGCGATAATATTTTTTGTTGACCGGTAATTCTGCTCCATTTTAATAACTTTTGCTTTGGGATAGTCTTTTTCAAAATCCAAAATATTTCTAAAATTTGCCCCGCGAAAGCCGTAAATTGCCTGGAAGTCATCACCGACCACACAAATATTTTTGTATTTTTCAGCCAGAAGTTGGACCAAACGGTATTGGGCAAAATTAGTATCTTGATATTCATCAATTAAAATATAACGAAATAAATTCTGCCAGCGAGATAGAATCACCGGAAATTTTTCAAAAAGCTCGACGGTTTTCATAATCAGATCATCAAAGTCTAAAGCATTGGCGGTTTTGAGATCTTTTTGATACTGCTCATAGACTTTAACGACAATTTCACCAAAATGGCCGCGGGCATAGGGCGTGTATTTTCGAGGAGTTAAAAGTTCATTCTTGGCGCCGGAGATAAAATTTTTGATTGTCTTAGGATTGTATTGCTTTTTATCAATTTCTAGATCGTCCATAGCATGCTTGATAGCGCTTAAAGATTCGTCTCCGTCGTAAATCACAAAAGAGCGGCGATAGCCCAAATTTTGAATTTCTTTGCGCAAAATTTTGGCGCAAACAGAATGAAAAGTTCCCATCCAAGGAAGCTCAAAAATCTGTTCATGTGTCCCCTTTTGAGATCTTAAGGCGCCGAGTAATTTATCAATTCTTAATTTCATCTCCCCGGCGGCTTTGTTGGTAAAAGTAACGGCTAAAATATTTTGCGGATGGATTTTTTTCTCTTTTATCAAGTAGGCGATACGGTGAGTAAGCGCTTTGGTTTTGCCAGAGCCTGCGCCAGCTAATATTAAAACCGGGCCGGAAGTAGTGATGACAGCTTCAATTTGTTTGGGATTTAGACCATTTAAAATCGATGAGGACATAGCATAACAAATTATAGCAAAGCTTTCAAATAAAGTAACGGCCCGCCTTGTTAGGCGGGCCGCAAGTATTGCTCGGAAGCCATTTGCGGCTGACTTCCTTGGCCAGTATTTGCGGTTCTCCCCACGATTCTCGGAGGGTTTTCCGAGGTCCCGTAACTGGCTGGGGTTGGCGTCCTGCGCTTAGCGTGTTAGGCATTGCGCACCTTCGCGTATTGTAGCAAAAAATCTGCATTTGTTGTTGTCCCCGCTAAACGGGTTCTCCGCCCAAGAGCGAACCAGACCTCTATCGTTTCTCTTTCGAAACCAGTTTGGCGATCCGCAAATCGCCGCCCAAGTTCCTAGCCGGTCGGTCTGCTCCCGGCAAATCCTAGGAGGGCTTGGGCGGAAACGTATTTCCGCCCGCGGCTGCGTGGAAGGGGGCAAACCCTGCAACCAGGCAATCGCGCAACCTCGCAAAACAGCATAAATATCTTAACATACTATGATGATGCTGTCAAGACTTCTAATACAAAAAAGGCGCGACTAGAGTGAGAACTTATTCGGGAAACGAGAAGGGCGAACTCTAGAAGTCTTTTTTGAGTACAAAAAAGGCGCGACTAGAGTGAGCCCTTATATTATTTTAAATAAATGGCTATCTGTCGCGCCTCTGGGGTAAGGGCTAAGTAATTGGCTTGGTCCCTACCCCAGACTTTCGTCTTGAGTAAGGAAAGCATAACTCCACCCTCAGATTCTCTTACCGTGTTAAGGTGCATTGTTTTGTTTTTGTTTTTCCAAGGATATAAAAACGGTAAGAGGAGAAGTCCGAGAGAACATCCCCTCCTCTTTGGCTCTTTCTTCTTACCGTTACCCTCCTTTTTAATGTACAAAATAGTATATTAATATAGTATACAGCAAATTTTTACTAAAGTCAACCCCCACACCAAAAATCATTGGTGGTGGGGGTCAAGAGTCCTAGATTATTCCTTTTCCTCTACTAACTTTTTCTCAATCGTAGCGAATTTCATATACTCGGGTTTCCAGTAGAGTTCGATATCCCCTGTTGGGCCGTTGCGATGTTTTCTAATTAAAATTTCGGCAATGTTTTTCTTATCAGACTCTTGGTCATAGGCATCGTCGCGATAAATAAACATCACCACATCAGCATCTTGTTCGATAGATCCTGATTCACGCAAATCCGCAAGAACCGGTTTTTTATCAGGCCGGTGTTCGACTGCTCGAGAAAGCTGTGATAGGGCTAAAACCGGCACATCAAGTTCCCGCGCTAAAGCTTTCAAGTTCCGCGAGATTTCTGAAACTTCCTGAACCCGGTTATCTGAGCCATGATACGACGCCCCCTGCATTAACTGCAAATAATCAACCACAATCAAACCTAAATCATTATCTGCCTGCAACCTTCTTGCTTTGGTGCGAATTTCCATGGCATTAAGCATTGGCGAATCGTCAATAAAAATTGGTGCTTCAGACAAAACCCCCATAGCATAATTTAGTTTGCCAAAATCTTCATCCTCCAAGTTGCCGGTGCGAAGCTTCCACGAATCAACTGAACCGCGAAGGCAGAGCAGTCTATCAATTATTTGTTCTTTGGACATTTCCAAAGAAAAGATTCCTACCGCAGTTTTTGTTTCACAAGCAATATGGTCAGCAATGTTTAACGCTAAAGATGATTTACCAACCGAAGGCCGGGAGGCTAAAATAATCAAGTCGGACTTTTGCAACCCAGCCAAAAGATTATCCAAATTTTTAAAACCAGTTGGCACGCCGCGCAAGACGCCCTTTTCACGATGAAGTTTGTCAATTCTCTCAAAGCTTTCGGCCAAAACATCTTTTATTGGCGTAAAGTATTGCCTAACATATTGCTGGGATACATTAAATAAAGTTGACTCGGCTTTATCTAATAAAGTTTCCATCTCAGTATTTTCATCAAAGCCCATTTCAGCAATACTGGTGGCGGCGGAAATTAACCTTCGGAGAGTTGCTTTTTGCTGAATTATTTGGGCATAAGTTACAACGTTAGCTGCGGTTGGGACTGAGTTTACTAAAGTTGTTAAGTAAGACGCCCCGCCAACTGATTTTAATTTCTTTTCTTTTTCTAAAATATCGGTCAAAGTCAAAACATCTATCGGCTTTCTTTTCTCATAGAGTTTTAAAATCGCTTCGTAAATTACTTTATGATCATCGCGGTAAAAATCATCGGATTTTAGAAAATCGGCGACTTTAATAAGAGCTTCTTTATCTAAAAGTAAACTTCCAAGGACTGATTGTTCGGCCTCAATATTTTGAGGCGGAATTTTAGCAATGCCAGCGTCGGGCATAGCCCTCCTTTTTAAGTAATAAGTAAAAGCGAATAAGTAAAAACTACAATTAAAAAGTTAAAATTATTTGCCTTTAAGCGTCAAAATGCTCTTAGCTAATATTCTACATAATTGATCAAGTTCATCAAGAAGTGTTTCTGCAGATTGTTTAGACGATTTTTTGGTATATACCAGAAGCAATAACCAGTATTTTGTTTCGTTAGCAGATTTCAAGGCAAAATGGTAAAAATTTGCAAAATCCTTTCTGCTTGATGCAGATTGCGCTTCGATAATATTTGCACCGATGCTAGTAGCGCTTCTTATTAATTGATCGGCTATAATATAAACTGTCTTATCTTTAGATAGTTTTTCTACAAATTTGATTGTCTCAACTGAAAATAAAAAAGCCCTTTGTTTTATATCGGTAACTTTTGCGTTTTGCATTGAACTTATTAACTATTACTTAATACTTTTAACTTCAGCATATAGCAATATGCTGTCTCGTCAAGTTCTGTGGAAATTGTGGATGATGGGGATAAGTAGTATAATTGAAGATAAATAAGGAGGGTATGAACCAACCGCTAGCTGGCCAAAAACCACCCCAAATGAAGATGGAAGACCCGCGAAAGAAAATCATTTGGACAGTGGTAATAGTTTTTATTATTCTTTTAGCAATGGGGGCTATTGCTTGGTATTTCTTTTTGGGACCGGGCAAAAGTAAAAATATTTTTACTACGAATCAAAGAGATCCGACCGCCAAGTGGTACAAGCTTGAAAGTAAAACCTTTGGCTACACTATTAAATATCCGGCTGATTGGCAGTACAAAAATGAGGGGGCTAAAACCAGTTTTTCTCCAAAAGATATAACTGAAACATATTTAGAAGTCAATGTTATAAATGATACTCTAGCAAGGGTTGCTGAAGATCAAAAATCAAAAGGCAGTTTTATAGATCAGTCAAATGTTACTATTGATAATCAGCAATGGACAAAGCTTAATTTTGGCATAATAACCCCGGCTGTCAGCGCCGTTAAATCAGGGGGCGTTAGATCTGTGTATCTTATTGAAAAAAATAGCCAGGTTTATCAAATGACTGATTTTGGTCTCGGATTCGCAGAAGTTGTAAAAAATATGGTTAATTCATTTAAATTCGCCGGCTCAGCAGACAGCCAAGGTGAGCAAATGGCATTTGATGTTTTGGCAGCCGGGGCGATTTCCGCCGGCGATAAGCTTGACCCGCAAAATGCCGTCTTCAAAAACGAAGCTGATTTTAAAGCTCTGTGGGATCAAATCTATAGCATCAGCAGCACGCCAAAACCATTGCCATCTGTCGATTTTAATCAAAACTATGTGATTGCGGTTTTATCACCCCAAGCAAGCATTGGCGAATTTGAAATGGAGATTGAAAAAGTAATTGAAAAGCAGGATAATGTAGAAGTAGTAGTCAAAGAAACCAGTCCTGCAGGAGGATGCCCTGCAACTTCTGTGATGATACAACCATTTGAATTTATTAAAATTCAAAAAATAAATAAAGAAGTAAATTTTACTATAACCCCGGAAACTAAAAATTGTTAACCCTGTGAAATCCGACTAAGTCGGTGCGAAGCAATTTCACAGGGATTAAAGCGGAGCCAGGTAGTGAAAGTTTGATAAATGCTAGAGCATTTCGAAGAAATGTCAAAGTTCTACTACCCGGGGAGCCAGGTAGTGAAAGTTTGATAAGCGATTATGCATTATGTATATGTATTACAAAGCAAGAATAAAAGTTTATACATAGGATATACCAACAATATCAGACGAAGGATCTTAGAGCATAATCGCCAAGAAAATTTTTCCACCAAGCCTTATGCTCCATGGAAGCTGATATTTTTTGAAGGGTATCTTGAAGAAAATGACGCTAAAAGAAGAGAAAAATATTTAAAAACTAATCAAGGTAGTAGACTGCTTAAAAGAATGCTCAAGGAATTCTTTTGGAAAAATTGAGCAAACTTCTACTACCTGGGAGGGATCCAATGAATCAAAACTATCAACCAATGCCGCCGGTAATGGGGGCGCAAAGACCAAGAGCCGTCAGACCATGGCTTTTAATTTTATTTATTATCGTCTTGCTGGCTGGCGCCGGCTTCGTCTGGTATTTCTACTACGGGCCGGGCAAAGCTGCTAAAACCACCACGACACCGGCAACGACTGATCCGACCGCTAGCTGGAAAACTTATGCAAATAAAACTTATGGATATTCAATAAAATATCCGCCAACTGAGACTGTCAACTCAACCAAACCTGAGGATGTTACTTTTTCTGCACCAGATAATGGACGATGGATGGAGGAAATTAAAGTTTCTTCTACTGAGGAAATTCTAGATAATATCGTCTCGGCCAAAAAGTCTGCTCTTGAAAAAGAAACTCCGGGTTATACTGTGACAGCTTCTGATCTACAAATTGATGGCAAGCCAGCTGCTAAATTTTCTTTAAAATCTAAAGGTGAAGGAGGCTACGGGAATATTCAGATATTTGTTGTTAACAACTCCTATCTTTACGAAATTGATAGTGATAGCACAGATAAAAACTTTGATAATATGCTCAAAACTCTCAAATTCATCACACCAACCTCTGCAACTTCTACCTCAACCGATTTAACTTATACCAACCCTGATTATGGATTTACGCTAACTTTTCCGGCGGCTTGGAAAGGTTATAAATTCAAAGAAGCTAGCCTCGACGGTATCACAATGACATATTATGTTGAAGTGCCGACGACCGATGCTAATGCCACTGGCGATAGTACGGCTGATGCCGGCTATTATTCGCCTTTCGCCATCGGCGTCTATACTTTGGCGCAATGGGATGTAGTTGCAGCTTCCGAAGGTCCCCATGATACTCTAATTACCAAAAACGACACTTATGCTTTTGGCTGGAGCCAAGCCAATGGTGTTCCACCGAGCGACTTTACTAAAGCAATGCAAGACCAGATCAAGACAATTATCGATAGTTTCAAATTAACATAAGGGAGAGAAAAAATGGAAGAAAAACCTAAACCGGCCGTTCGGCCATGGTTTTGGGTTGTATCAATAATTATTGTTCTTGCAGGAGGCGGATTCTTTACTTGGTATTTTCTTTTAGGTCCGGGGAAAGCCTCGCCCGCAACAACCACAACGACGCCATCTGCCACGACTTCTACAACTAAATCTACTGACGATTGGCTAACTTATACTAACACTGCCTATGGTTATTCGATCAAATATCCTAAAACGCTTTCTTATAAAGAGGATAATGGCACGAGATATATGTATTTTCAGACTGCCGAGGAAGAGGCTGCCTTAGAAGAATGCTCAAAACGAGAAGCAACTGAATGCAGCACTGGCAAACAAATTAATATCAGCGTTGATGCAAACGCCGGGACAACTAATGAGGACTATGTTACAAAAACTATTGATGAAATCGCCGCCAATCGAGTAAGCGCCAATACTTGGCTTGCTGGCCCTCAAAAAACAACTTTGGGAGGCCAACCAGCTTACGAAGGAATAATGTCAATGTTATTTACTTTGTATAACATGGTTACCAAATATAATAGCCATATTTATGATTTAACGATAATGTGCGATTCCGAGACTCTAGCTACTTGCAAAGCAGGAATCACCAGCGATCAGCAAAAAATGATAGATTCTTTTACATTTACTAAGTAATTAATTATAATAAACAATATGAAAGAACAGGACAAGAAAGAAATTAGGCAAATTTTTAATGAAGGCCTCGAGCAATTGGTGTTACCAATTCTTGATGATATCTATAAAAACATGGCGACAAAAAAAGATCTTGAAAATATGGTGACAAAGAAAGATTTTGAAGAGTTGAAAGATGATGTCGGTATAATTAGAACTGATGTTGACAGCATTAACCGAAAACTCGATTCGGAAATTGCCTGGGGCGACGATGCTTCAAAACGGCTCAAGAAAGTTGAAATTAAGACAGGATTAGTAAATAATTAAAACTTTAACTTTTTCGTTTTAACTTTCTTTCTACTTTACAATTCACCCAATAGTTTTTAGTCATTAGGTTAATTAGGTTAATTAGAATAATTAGAAATTTAGACTACCCACGCACCAGATCGCCTTTGGCGAACGGTGCGGGGTTTCGGCTGATGCCTCAATCTTCCACCTCAAAAACCTCCCTTGAATTTTCCGGGAGGTTTTTGATTCTTTAAGATATTATTTACTATCGAATATTATGCGGTCGTCGATAAATACGATAGCAATTTAACCAGTAAATTTCGAATTCAAATCGATTTCTTTAGCCTGACCTTTTTCAACCCACCTACGAAGTGGGGTGAATATGGTTAAGTTATTCTTCTATTTCAAAAATCTCTTTGGCATTATTTAGGAGTTCTTCTTCGGGCTCAATTGGTTTAACATTTAACTCGGCTGACTAATAGCCTTTAGGGCCAGTGACTGTTATAACTGGTGAAAAAGCGGTATTTCCGGCAACGTCAAAAGCCTTGGCTTTGATTTGGTAGAATTTGCCTAAGGTTGCGGGCATAGTCCAGTTGCATGTATATGGAGGTACAGTATCAGTACAAACTCCTATATTATTAACATAAAACCAAACTTTATTAATCCCAGTGGGGGCAAAAGCTTGAGCATAGATGTTAATCGTCGATCCTCCGGCAAAATTCAGATTCTGATAGGGATAGCTAATATAAGCTGTTAAAGATGGGTCTTCGGAGATATTAAAAACAAATCCAGCGCTAGTAGTATTACCGACAGCGTCCTTAGCAAAAATAGGCACGAAATATGTCCCGGGATTCAAATAATAAAAATCTTCACCTAAAACATAGATACCATCTTTTAATTCGAACTCTTCTCCATAACTAATGACTGAGGTAACCCCGACATTATCTGTTACTTTCGCTTGAATGACTGCAGATGCTTTGGGAGCAACGACTAGCGAATTATTTAAAATTGTTATTTGCGGAGGCGAAAAATCGCTTAGTGAGTTATTAATATTAACTGAAATAATTGGTGAATCACCATGATTGCCTAAAACATCATAAGCTTTTATTTGTAATGAATGTTTACCATTACTCAAGGTGTTGGAAGATAAAATGAAGGTAAAAGGAGATAAATAATTTGTTGTATAGTGTACGCTGTCTAACCATAGTTCAACCCTAGCTACATTATTGTTGTCTTTCACTGAGGAGGTAATAGTTAAATTATTTGAAATAATCGAATTTTTTATGGGAGCCATAATTTTTGCGGTAGGCGATTTATCATCAAGGAAAGTGGACATATATTGGTTGAATTTTGTGTTTAAAATATTTTGAGAAACAATATTAAAATATTTATTATCGGCAGTATTCATAATGCTATTTTCCGACGTACGATAATAGTTAGGACTGCTGCAACCTAGATAATAGTCTCTTTTTGCAACTTCAACCCAATTTTGTGCAGGTGGCTCACCGGCATAACAATTTTTATAGATACCTCTACTCAGACCAAGGTAGCCATTAGTTGTATATTCATCCCAGAGGCTAAAAGTATGTCCTAATTCATGGACAGCGACCTTGGGACCAGCTGCGTTATCATAAAAGGCCATTTGACCGTCTAGGTAACCAGTTCCTCCATAAGCCTGATGGTCTCCAATAACTAAGATTTTATCAAAAAGCACGCCAGATTTAATCACTTGCTCTATAACTTTGGTGGAATTGCACGAAAAATAACCCGTGGTTGTACAACCGAGATCAGCAGTATTGTCAATATAATGGAAGAGAATTTGAGATGATCGAGTTTTAAAAGGTTCGAATGTCAAGAGAGTTGATATCGCTTCGTTAATATCACTATGGAAGACTGTCAGATCACTATAATTGGCACTAATGAAAGTGATGTTTAAAGATTGATTATTCGAAGCAGCCATAGCCTTATCCCCCACTTGGCTAGTCTTCTTTCCTTTTCCTGGTTTTGTCTGGAATTCCAGATTGTTATCTTCGGGGGCTAAACCTTTTAAATCCTGTGTTGCCAAAATATTATTTGATAAATCTTTGATCTGTATTTTTTTAGCGGTTTCTTGCCACAGCATTGAATAAGATAATAAAATCTGCTTTTCTAAGGAAGTGTTCCCCTCTAATTTGTTGTCTTGAACGGAATCTTGCGAAAAATATCTAGGGACATCAAAGGTCAAGGAATCTAAACTATTTCCCTGATTATCAAGCATTCCTAAAATATAGGGATCTTGATCGCTCTTATTTTGTTCAGTAGGATATCCTTTTTTCTTTTCTTTTATTGATTTTATTGAAAATACAGGAGCGGAATTCTCGTCGGCAATTTCGGCATTGATTGAGATCTGTAAAATTGGCGCAGACGACTTAAGCAATCCAGTACTTACTGCTCCATCGGCCGATTCCCAGCCCTGTGAACCTACATCGGCGCTGGATTCTAAACGATCATAAAGAAATTTTCCGCCTCCTAAGATAACAGCCAAAATTAAAATGACAGATGCCACCTGGAAGATTTTGCGCTTAGCGAATCTCAATTCCCTCCTTGATAGATCAAAAATGATAATAACCACTATACATTTTAAGTTTAATTCATTCTATCGTAAAATTAAATAGACTATTCTTCTACCTCAAATACTTCCTTAGCATTATTTAGGAGTTCTTCTTCGGGCTCAATTGGTTTTTTAAGTGACAAATCTGGATTTACTTCGCATTCGACTTTGTAATCTTTGCCGGTTATTTTTTTAATTGTTTGCTCAAGCACTTGAATATTTTTTTTAGCACAAATTTGTTCAGCGTGAAATTTAAATTTGACAGCCAAGATAATTCGACCATCATCAGTACCGGCAAAAGCGGCATCTCTAAGCAAGGCCGCTAAGGTATTATTATGGGCTTTTATTTCTTTAACCACTTCCGGCCAGACTTGGGAAGAAAAGCGTTGTTCGCCAGTACCCGTCAAAGACACCGACCTCGGTCGCCCCAGCGTGGCGACCGGGTCTAAGCGCTCAGCTCGCTCTTGGCCATGCAGCTCGCCTCCGCGATTTGCTTTGAGGACACTCGGCTCACTTTCGATAATTTCGCCTTTCGTATTTTCGTATATTTTCGTATATTGTAGACCACTGGTCAGCTCGAAAACCGCCATTTCCAATGGCAGTTGACCCAAGGTTGAAGACCTAACTTTGCCTGAAACCGCTGTTAATTTTTCTAAAATATTAATTAATTCTTGAGTTTCAAATTGTTCGGATAAATTTTGCAGCTTTTTTTCTTCATCAGATGAGGCTTCAAACTCTTGCGGCAGGCCAGCTTTAATTAAAATAATTTTTCTAAATACGCCAACAACTTCGCTTAAAAAATTTTGTAAATCTATTCCTTCATAATAAATATTTTCAACAAGTTTTAAAGCGCTCTTGCGATTGCGGCTGGCAAGATTATCAACAAATTCCCAAACAATCGCCTCTGTCGCCTGGCCTAAGACTTCCTGGACTTCGGCTAAAGTGATTTTATGGCGGCCGTCAGTCGCTAAGGTTGAAACTTGGTCAAGCATTGAGATTGCATCACGAAAAGCGCCATACGAAAGCCTAGTAATTAAATGGAGGGCCTCTGGCTCGATTTTAATATTTTCAGCTTTGGTTATTTTTTCTAGTAATTTTAAGATATCAGCAAATTTTGCCTTTCTAAAATCGAAAACTTGGGCGCGAGAAAGAATTGTCGGTGGGACTTTATGGGCTTCAGTTGTTGCCATAATAAAAACCGCGTGCTTTGGCGGTTCTTCTAAGGTCTTTAATAGGGCGTTAAAAGCTTCTTTAGTCAACATATGGCATTCGTCAATAACATAAACTTTATAGGTAGATGATGTTGGAGCAAATTTAATCTTTTCACGAAGGTCTCTGATCTCATCAATCCCGCGATTCGAGGCAGCATCAATTTCAATGACATCCATCGAGCGGCCTAAAGTGATTTCTTTACACGAGCGGCATTTATTGCAAGGCTCAACCCCGTCTTTACCTAACTTTCGGCCTTGGCAATTTAAGGCTTTGGCAAGAAGCCGGGCGGTGGTGGTTTTGCCCGAACCCTTGGGGCCAGCAAATAAATAAGCATGGGAAAAATTGCCTGTTGTAAGGGCATTTAGAAGAGTCTGCCGGACATGATCTTGGCCGACAAGCTCGGAAAATTTTTGTGGCCTGAATTTTCGATATAAGCTCATAGTTTTAGTTAAAAAATTATTCTCTTATACTTTTTGTTGTTACTTTACACTTTGCACTTTTAGTTTTAACATATTTTCTCACAAATACAAAATGTGGTATTATAAAAATAAAGCGCAGGTAGTTGCGTAGATTTTAAATTAGAGAGTGCCCATCCTACGCCCTTACTGAAAAAGGGATTACATCCTCTACTTTCAGTGCGGGCTTCGGAGGGCAACACTTCGCCTCGGCTTGCCAACCGTAGCCTTGGCGAAGGTTGGAGGGGCATGACCACAAATGAGCTGGTTAAAGTTATTAGAGAAAAAACCAGTCTTCCGGTTGAAAAGATAAAAGAGACTCTTCTAAATTTTCAAGATATTATTGCTTTTGAACTTAATGCCGGCAAAGAAGTCCAAATCCCCGGCTTCGGTAATTTTGTAATTGTAAGTTACCCCTCACGGACCATTTTGGATCCTCGAGATCGTTCAAAGAAAATGGTTACTTTCCCTCAAAATGTGGCCAAATTTAGGCCACACCCAGAATTTACTGCCGCCTTAAAAGACAATCAGCCCCAAGAAAGCTCGGTTAATCTTGAGCCACCTGTCAGCCAAGACCTTTCTCCCGGAGTCTTTATCCCCTATGTCGAGCTTTCCAAAAAAACTATTTCTAAAAAGATATTAGCTTTGATTCCAGAACATATTGCCAGGCACTACCAGATTGTGCCAATAGAAGAGAACAAAGGAAAATTAGTAGTCGCCATGATTGATCCTGAGGATCGCGAGGCGATTGAATTTGCCAAGAAAAAAACCGGCAAAGAATTGGAGCTCCGGATTTGCACTCAAGCAGATTTAAACCACGTTCTCGATCAATATTCTGGCGTTTCGGGAGAACTTAAAAAAATTGTTGAATCAGTCGAAGAGGAAGAAATTATTAAGCCAGAAAAAGAAAAAAAACAGGAAATTAAACAGGAAGAAATTGTTGAAACCGCCCCAGCGGCAAAAATTATTCAATCTCTGATCAAAAGAGCTGTTCGGGAAAAGGCCTCAGACATTCACGTTGAGCCAACAGAGGAGCAAGTCATCGTCCGTTTTAGGATCGATGGAATTCTAAGAAAAATTATCACCTTACCAATAGAGATTTTGCCCGCTTTAGTCTCAAGGGTTAAAATCTTAGCCGGCATGAAGATTGATGAGACTCGCCTACCCCAAGATGGAAGATTCCAAACCGTTATTGACCAATCGGAAGTTGATTTCAGAGTTTCAACCTTCCCGACAGTTAATGGTGAAAAAGTTGTTGCCAGGATCTTAGATAAATCATCGGGGGTTCTAACATTAGAACAGCTTGGCTTTCGAGGCTCAGCTTATAAAATCCTGGAGGATACTATCCATAAATCCCATGGGATGATTTTAGCCACCGGCCCAACTGGGTCAGGCAAAACAACGACTTTATACGCAATTTTGCAAAAGCTGATGAATGAACAAGTAAATATCGTAACCTTAGAAGATCCAGTCGAATACCGTATCCCAACAATCAACCAGGGCCAAGTCCACGCTTCAATCGGTTTTTCTTTTGCCAACGGCTTAAGATCAATTTTGCGCCAAGACCCCGACATCATAATGATTGGTGAAATCCGCGATTACGAAACCGCTGATATGGCTGTCCATTCTGCTTTAACGGGCCACATTGTTTTATCGACCTTGCACACTAATGATGCTGCCGGCACAATTCCCAGATTCCTAGACATGAAGATCGAGCCATTCTTGGTCAATTCATCTTTGAATTCGGTTGTTGCCCAAAGACTCTGCCGAAAAATTTGTGATAGCTGCAAAGAGCCTTTCCAGCCAGATCCTGCCAATTTGGCTGAAGCAGAAAAAGAAATTAAGAATCTGCCTCCAAAAGAAGAAAGACCTCCTAAAATACAATTTTTCCATGGTAAAGGCTGCTCCAATTGCGGAAATTCTGGCTATAAAGGAAGAGTTGGCATCTTTGAAGTTTTTAACTTAACTAATGACTTGAAAGAATTAGTCGCGAAACGTGCCTCCGGCACGGAATTGGGGACAAAAGCAATTGCCGATGGCATGGTGACAATGAAACAGGATGGAATCTTAAAAACAATTGATGGCATCACCACACTTCAAGAAGTCTGGCGAGTAACAAAGGAATAAAATGGATTTTACTTATTTAGCAAAAAATCAAAAAGGGGCCCAAGTTACAGGCAAAATTAGTGCCCAAAATAATAAACAGGCAATCGAAATGCTCAAGAGCCAAGGTCTTTTTGTATTAAAACTTGACAGCAGTAGCCATATGCAGCTGGGTAATATTTCTTTTCGTAAAAAAGTTAGCCTTAAAGATAAAATTATTTTTACCAAAGAATTGGCGATGATGGTAAGGGGCGGGCTGGCTCTAGTTGAAGCATTAAATGCCTTGGAAGAACAAACGGAAAATCAGAACTTTAAAGAAGCGATTGGCAAGATTACTGAGGATGTCCGTGGCGGAACAGCTCTTTCTAAAGCAATGTCTAAATATCCAAAAATTTTTCCCGGGCTTTATATTGCGGTTACAGAATCTGGTGAAAAAAGCGGCAAGCTCGATCAAGTGCTAGATCGGCTGGCCGACCAGCTTCAAAAAGACTATGATCTTATTACAAAAGTCAAATCAGCTATTACCTACCCGATTGTTATTGTTTGCGCTCTATTCGGGGTGGTAATTTTAATGTTGGTTTTTGTCGTCCCGAAGTTAAAAGATATATTTTCTGAAATGGGAGTAGCTTTACCGATTACTACCAGGATTCTTCTCGGAACGAGCGATTTTGTTGTCAGATTTTGGTATATAGTTATTGCTCTAATAGTCGGGATTTATTTTGCCATTCGCTTTTGGGCACGCTCGCCCAAGGGCGGCCTGGCTTGGGATCGTTTCAAAATCAGGATGCCGATTTTTGGCCAGTTGGCAAGAAAAATCTATATGGCAAGGTTCACCCGAACAATGGCCACCTTGGTTGCCTCGGGGCTGCCGATGTTGGAAATTATCGATACCGTCAAAGAAGTTGTCGGCAATCAAGTTTTTAAGATCGCCTTTGAAGGCATTTCCAAAGATGTTGAAAGCGGGGTAACGCTCTCAAAAGCTCTTAAAAAACAAAGAATTTTTCCGCCAATGATTTATCAAATGGTTTCAGTTGGTGAAAGAAGCGGAAAAATTGACGATGTTTTACTAAATATTGCTAATTTTTATGATAAAGAAGTTGAAGCTTCAACTTCAAATTTAGCGTCCCTTATTGAGCCAATTTTAATATTAATTATTGGCGCAGGCGTTGGCTTGGCAATCGCCTCAATCATTATGCCAATTTATAGTCTAGTCAATGTGATATAAATGAAAAAAGTTTATCCTGAGCGAAGTCGAAGGGGTTTAACCGCTATCGAGATGATTGTTGTCATCAGCATTATCGGTATTATGGCCGGGATGATTGTACCGACGATTTCTAAATATTTACCAGGCATTCAGTTAAATGGTTCGGCGAGAAATTTAAGCAATGATCTAAGGCAGGCTCAAGAACTGACAGTAGCAGAACAAAATAAACATTTAATCAGATTTTTCCCAACCGACAACCCTGTAAAAACAAAATATCAATTGATTAGAATCTACAATTCAAAAGAGGAAATTATAAAAGATATTGTTCTTTCTTCAACTATAACGATAACTTTGGATGAGAAAATACTTGATAGCCAAATAGCTTTTTCTTCCGACGGCGGGCCAAGTTCTTCGGGTAATATTACTATTAGTAATGGCTCAAGTCAAAAAGTAATAAACGTTTCAACAGCAGGTTTTGTTTCAATACATTAACTAAAAAACCTGGATTTCATAGTAGGAAGGCTTATTAAAGGCCAATAAATGAAAAAGGCGTTTACCCCCACACCAAAAAGAAGTTATGAATTCCAGACCAATAAACGTAAGTTTTTGGTGAGGGGGTTTACAATTATAGAAATTTTAGTTGCTATTACAGTTTTTGGAATAGGAGTTTTGGGAATTGCCGGTTTTTTTATTACAGCAATTCATACTATCCGTTCATCCTCCAATACTACAATTGCTTCTAATCTAGCTTCAGGATTTATTGATGAAGAACTAGCAACGGCCTATGACCAACTTACCCCAGGGACAGGTACACCGGCTCCAGTTTCTGAAGATCAGTCAAGTCCTTTTTACAATTTCCAGAAACAAATCAATATCTCTTGTGTGGACATCAATTTAGCTGCTACAGACTGCACGGAAATTCCCTCGCCTTTGAAAAAAATCGATATTTTTATTTATTGGCAAGAAAGAGGAAATGAAAAAAACATTCAAATGTCTACTCTTAAAAACAAACGGTAAGGGTTTTACTTTAATGGAGATTCTGGTAGCAATATCTTTAAGTCTGCTTGTTATTGGTTCGCTTTATGGTATTTATATTTCTTCATATAAATCCTATCGTAAAAGCATTAATAAAGCCGATTTAAATCAAAATGTCAGGATTGCCTTGGAGAGAATTTCCCGTGATCTAAGGCAAACAAATGCCATAGTCACAAATTTACCTCCAAGCGAGATTAAATTTCAAGATGGTCATGATATATCTCAAATCCGATATATTAATTATTACCGAGATACAGATAATAACCTTTATCAAAAAATTAGTCATTATTATTTTCCAGTAGATCCTTTTACTTATGTAAGATGGAATGAAGTTGATGGTAAGGGCAAGTTACCGATTGAGGAAGAAGACAGCAATACAATTAAAGCAGAAAAGATTACTTCTCTTTCTTTTGAAGGCAGCCAGATAATAACTATAAATATTACCGCCGCTGATTCTGAGAATACTTATTCTGCTCAAACACAAGTCTTAGGAAGAAATATACAATGAGGAAATTAAAAATTAACCGAGGATACGTTCTGGTCTCTACTTTAGTTATAATGGCAGTTATGCTTGTAATAACCTACTTTTTAGCTGATACATTATTTTCAGAACTAGCGATTGCCCGCAATCAAAAAGCGGCAACAACTGCCTTCCATCTCGCGGAAGCTGGGGTGCAGGAAGCTATTTGGCGTGTCCAATTTAATCCTGCCACGCGTAATCCTTTTATAAGCACGGCTGACGGCGTCACAACAATCCCGCATGATGACCCGGCCTTGCTTACAGGCGGAAGCTACACAGTTACTATAAAAAATACAGCTATTAAAGTTGCCACTATTACTTCGGTTGGAATTTATAAAATTGGCATTAAAACTACTAGACGTGAGATAAAACTAAATATTGCCGAAGCCGAACAACCGCCACCCTATGATGATGACGGGGCATTTTTTTCGCATTCTGCTGGTGGAGAGTCAACTGGTGACTTGGAATTTTCTTCGGCAACGGTCAATGTCTATGGCGGCAGTATTCATTCGGGAAGAGACATAAGCTTTAAAGCATCAACCATAAATGTCGAGGCTGGAATTAGAGCAGAGCGCAATATAAAAAATCAGCAAAATTCGACCATAAATTGTAATTGCTCGCTTACGGGCGGAAGTCCAGCATGTAGCAGCAATCCTGGCTGTAGCTATACTTATCTTCCAGCTATGGATATGCCGATGATAGATTTTGATTCCGACTCGCCAAATTCTTACAAAAATCAGGCAATAGCCCAAAATCAATATTATACATCGTCGGCAAATTTCTTTACCCAAACTTCTTTCTCAGCAGGCCAGACTAAAACATTCAATGGAGTAATCTATATTGAGGGAGGTATAACAATCGATCAGAACCGGACTATGAATATGAATGGTGTATTAGCAAGTTCTGGATCAATATCTATTGGAGGAAGCGGTAGTGGCTCTCCTTTTAACGGCGTTCTAAACATCACAAGAGCCAATCCAGACGCTCCAGCAGGAGCCTTGGCACAAAGTGGCTTTTCAGTCAATTCAAAAGGTGATTTGTCTGGTACCGGATTAGTCTACGCTGGTTTTAGAACTGATTTTAATAATTCGTCAAGCCCATTGACTTTTACAGGTGGTTTTTTAACAAGAAGGATGTATTTTAATGCTCGCACGCTTAATATTTACTTTGATGCAGATGTTATCAACGACACCCTAGCAAATCCAACTGCAACGCCAATAATTGAAATTAATCATTGGGAAGAAGAATATTAACAAATTTCTAATTGCTAATTACTAATTTCTAAAACCGTGATATAATAAAATAAATACTGATAATTTGGGATTTAGATTTTTGGATTTAGGATTTATCCGCCGAAGGCGGAAGTGGAGGGGCAATGCCAAAAGGTAGTCGCATTCTTATGGTCGACGATGATAAAATTCTCGTCGATATGTACAAAGAACGCTTAGAGCTAGCAGGATACAAAGTTACTATTTGTAAAAACGGTGAAGAAGGACTCGCCAAAATCCGCGAAGAAAAACCGGATATTATTCTTTTAGATGTCATGATGCCCAAAGTCAATGGCTATGAAGTCCTCGCCTCTTTGAAATCCGATCCCCAAACTAAAGATATCCCCGTGGTAATGCTCTCAGCTTTAATGCGGGATTTTAATCGGGAAAAAGCGGTTGAAGCCGGAGCTGACGATTACTTGATAAAATCGGAAGCGATGCCAGCTGATGTGATTACAAAAATTGAGCAAGTTTTACAAAAATACGGCAAAGGCTCCACTCCAGTGCCTGGAGTAACTCCACCCGCCCCACCACCGCCACCACCTGTTTCGAAAACAGACATTAAACCTCCGGTTAAACCGCCTGAAGGGATCTCTAGTATTACACCTTCGGTTAAAAAGACGGAAGAAAAGCCTGATAAGGCAGTGACCCCGCCAGAAAAGATTATCTTTGAGCCTGCCTCGCCGGCAGGCGGGCCAGCCAAACCTGCTGCAAATGCTCAAGGAGAAATTGAGACCGAACCAGTAGGTATGCCTCAAAATCCGCCAGCTGGTGGAGAAAAAAGAGAGGAAATTCCGGTGGTAACTTATAATAAACCGCAGCCAGAGACACAAAAGCCTCCATCAAGTATTGCTCAAAGTATTCCTGCACCTAAAATAGTTCAAGAAAAGCAAAAATCTCCCGGCTCAATGGCTTTAATAGTAATTTTGACGATTTTATTGACAGCCTTAATTAATGATCTTTTAATTTATTATTTTTTCATATTCAGAAAGTAATATCATTTGACAGACTAATTTCTTTTGCTATAATTAAATTGAAAGTAATTTAGAAGATGGAGTAAATAATGGAAGAAGGAAAAGTTATTTTGTTGGTTGACGATGACCTAACGCTTAGAGAAATGTACGAAGAAAGGCTCAAGGCAGAGGGCTTTGATATTATTCAAGCATCAAATGGCGAGGAAGCAATTAAAAAAGCCAAAGAAAATAAACCGAATGTTATTCTATTAGACATTATGATGCCGAAGATTAATGGTTTTGATGTTCTAAAAGAATTAAAGGCTGATCCAGATCTTAAAGAGATCCCAGTAATTGTGCTGACAGCCTTAATCCAAGATGTTGATCGAGTCCAAGGAAAAAAACTGGGGGCAGTTGATTATATAGTTAAATCTGAGACAATGCCAGGCGAGGTTATCGCTAAGATTCAGAACGCTATCGGCAAGAAATAGCTTAAAGTTTAAAGTTCAAAGCTAAAAGTTTAAGTTTTGAGTTTTAAGCTTTTTTAAAATCCGGCAAACGGGTCCGGACGGCCAAAGCCTTGCTCTGTTGGTAAATTTATTGGGTTGCCAAAGGTCTTTAGATTTTTAAATTTACTAATAGTTTCTTGCGGGATGCTAATATTGGCTAAATTCTTCTCTAAGCTGACACCCTTTTCCCAATAAGCTTTTCCTTTTATATCGGCGGAAAATTTATCTTGGGCCTGGATTAGATTCATCGCACTGATAGAAATCAACCGACTGCTGGTTTCAACGCTTTTTAAAAAATTCAAAAAGTCGGCAAAAGTCCCTGACACCTTTAAATTAAAACCAACTTCTTTGATATCAGATGTATTAGATGAAGTTGTTGTCTGCGTAGTAGTATTTGTAGTAGTATCTTCCCCAGTAGTTGTTTTAGGTTTGGCCTCTGTCTCCAGAGAGATCTGGTCGACAGTTAATTTTGCATCATTAGCCATGGCTGTCAGTTGGATAACCAGATCACCTGAATTGGCTTCCTCGGGAATATATTTTGAAGCAATATCATAAAGGCTGCTGAGCTCGTTTGTTTTTGAAAGTTCTGCCACAACATCTTTTCTTTTAGAAACATCTTCTAAATCTTTTTTAGCCTGGGCTTCTTGCTTATATATTTTCCAAGAAGAATTTGCCTTCGGCCAGATGAAAAAGAAGCCAACAAGAGCAATAATTACAATCGTAGTGATGACAATAATCCAGCTGATGCGATTCATTTGACCTCCTTATCGCCAGTTGAAGCATTGCTGGTACTTTTTGTTTCAGCTGAATATTGCTCAATATTAAATTCTAATGTAAAACTTAATATATTTCCCTCCGTAGTTCCTTCTGTTTTGGAAGAGCTCTTGAAAGATACGTCTTTGAAAAATTTAGAATTTTCTAATTTATCTTTAAATAAAATTACTTCTCTTTCCGAGGTGGTGTTGCCTTGTAAAACAAAATTTGGTGATTTATCAAGATCAATTGCAAGGCTTAAAAATTGGACATCTTGAGGAACGGAATTAATTAAATCCTGTAGAGCCTGCGACCAGACTGCCCTTTTTTCTTCAATTGTTTTGGCAATTTTTGCCCGGTCGTTTATAAACAATGCTTGGGCTTCAAGTTTATCGAAATTTCCTAAATCGGCATTAGCTTTATCAACTTGAGATTTGGTCGAATCAAGCTGGGGCTGCAAAATCGCACTTTTTAAGGATGATAAGACTATTCCGCCAACTCCGATTAGAACAACTGCTACTAAACAGATGGAAAAAATATTGGCTGATTGCTTGCCTTTCTTAATTCTCAATTTAATTTCAGGTGGTAAAAGATTAATATTAACCATTTATCTCTTTCATTGCCAAACCGATGGCGGTGGCAAATTTCGGGTCATAATTTTGAAGTTTAATAAGGGGCTGACCAATAATAGTTTTTATTTTAGTTAAACCCTCGATACTTTCAATGATTTTTTCGACGTTAGCACCACCCCCAGTTAAAATTACCTCTCTGAAAACCTGTGCCTGGCCAATGCGATTCTGATAATACTTAATCAAATGGACTATCTCCGAAGCCAGCACTTTTGTAGATTCGGCAAATTCTTTCTGTAAATCGTCACCGCCAATACCAGCGGTTGAAGTAAGTTTTATCGTTCCCATATCATAGCAAGTAAGCCCGGCGGATTTTGCGCCAATATCTAAAATTAAATATGGTCCGGGATCGTTTTCTGGAACAACTGCCCTGGTGACTGATGACGGCTTAGTCTCCAAGCCCATTAACTCCAGGCCTGCCAAAGAAACGCTTTCAATCAAAGAATCTACTAAGGCCTTTGGGGCGGCAACGACTAAAACTTCTAAAGTATTATTAGTTGGATGAGTACCAACTATCTGCCAATCCATATAAGTTTCTTGGGGCGGAATAGGGAAAAATTCTGTTGCTTGATAAGGAATATTTTTATTAATTTCTACTTCCGACATTTTCGGAACATCTAAAGATTTCGTAAAAACTAAAGATTCGGGCAAAGCTGAAGAAACTATCCGAGCAGAAATCGAATGAGGCTTAGACTCCTTTATTGCTTGAGTAATTAATTGAGCAAGTTTTTGTTTATCTTTGATTCCGTCCTTATTTAAAATATTAGCAGGAATGGCAACTTCTCCTGCTCCCAAAAGGTGAGCGCCGCGTCCCCTGCCTTTTATTTGGACTACTTTTAAAGTTTGGTAGCCAATATCGAGACCAAAAGTAGGTTTTCGAATACCTAATATTCCCTCAAACAATGCCCCTCCCAGGTAGTGAAACTTCGATAAATGTTTTTATTATTTTTCGTCTATCAAATTCTTCAATCTTTTTTATTCCCGCCAGATAGATAACTTAACCGAGTCAGAAAAACATTCGAGAGAAAAATCGAAGTTCTACTACCTGGCTCCGCTCTCCTTAATATATAAAAACGCTTCCTTAAAGGACTCTAAACTAAGTATATCACAAAAAATGACAATTTAGAAATTTAAATTTTGTCAAAAATTTCGAAGCGAATGTTAATTAGAGTAATTAGGTTAATTTTTCGTATGGCTTATGTCTTTTTGGCTTCCAATCTGAGGACGCGGCGGTTGAGCTGTCTGGTTTTTAGTGATATTTCATCCTGATCCTTAATCACCGAATTTAGTCGTGTTTCGATCCTCTCGGTCGTGTAACCCATATCTTTGAGATCTTCTTTCATTTCAGTGACGTCAACTTTAACATCGGCGACTGTCTCGACGAGCATATCTAATTTCTCACCATGATTTTTTTGTTTTCCTTCGATTCTTCCCAACCTTTCTTCAACTTTCTCAAATCGCGGCAAAACGATTTCCTTTAGAGATTCGCTGACGATTTTCTTAAAATCTTTCGAGTCCATAGCGCCTCCTCCATTAAAATTAGTCGTGCGTTGATTATATCACAGCCAATATTTCGGCTGTCAAACCCCGTTAGATAGCTTGCTTATCTAACGGGGTGCAGAAATTAGGTCAATTTATTTATCGTGGTTTCTTTTTTTGAGTTCTTCATCCGTAATTGGGAAATTTTCGCCTTCAGGCATTTATTTGTCGTCGATAGAGGCTTTCATTGGCTTGGCGAGAGGCTTAGAGTCATTTAATTTCTATTTCTTGCCCTTCAATAATTTCCTAAATTCTTCAACCGATAAACCCGCTCTTTTAATTTGGGTCCGAAGCAGACCGGGCGCCAGCTCTTTGTGGTTGGGTATTGATAAAGGTGGATATCCTAATTTGCGGTTATATAAAATCACGTGGCTGCCTTCCTGATGATCCAAAATATAGCCAATTTTAACAAAAACCTTGACCGCGTCTTTACCAGAAATATTCGATAGAATCCCCACTTAAACCCCTATAGTAACATAGTGCGTCTCTTCACAAGGAATAATTTTCTTATATTTTTTGAGAACTTTTAAATAGCCTTTAATTGCTTCTTGAATATTCTTTAAGGCTTCTTCTTCGGTTTTCCCTTGACTCATACAACCAGGAAGATTAGGAGCATCAGCTATAAAGCCTTCATATTCAGGATCATATTCCAAATATACTTTAAATTTTTTCATTTTACCTTCTTTGATTAAATTATAGCATAAAAGCTAAAATTTACAACTCTTCCTAGTGCTTGGAGTTCATCGGTTTGGCTAAAGGCTGAGTTTTTTAGGATTTATGGTCCTTTTCTTTCATTTCTTCATCAGTAATTGGGAAATTTTCGAATTTGTCGTCAATACTGGCTTTCATCGGCTTGGCCAAAGGCTTTAATTGTTCTTTATCCTGCGGAATTTCTTTTTCCAAACCAATCACCTAACCGCCTTTTAATCATCAAGTGGACGGGATTTAATGTCTTCATAACTTTTTGACAAAATTATAAATCTCCGAAATCAAATAAAGCGAACCAGTAATAATAAAAATTTTATCTTTATCTTCCATTAAAAAATCTACAGCTTTCTTGGAATTAGAAATTATCCGGTAATTGCTAAAATTATTTTTTATTAAATGCAAAGCTACCCGCTCGGGTTTTTCCGAAAAATTGATCATATCTTGATTCTCTTGAAAAAAATCAGTTATCACTATCTTATTTGCAACGGATATAATTCCATTAACCATGCCAGATATATTTTTTCCTTTTTTAAAAGCAATCAAAAAATTGGATTTTTTTCCTTTGGGAAGTATCTTTTTTAGACATTTGATTAAGGAAGATATTTTTTGAGGATTATGAGCGCCATCCAGAATGACAATTTTATCTTGAACTTTTTTGATTTCCATTCTACCGCGAAAAGTTACTTTTTTTAATAAATTCCTTATTTTATCCGGTTGACAAATAAATTTGTCTCTTTTGGCTAACAGTAAAACCGCTGCTAAAGCTAGGCTACAATTTTCAACTTGATGTAGGCCAATCATCGACAACTTAATGTTTTTCAAACGAAAATCATCAAACTTAAAATCAAAAATAGTCTTATCAATCTTTTGCTGTAAGTAAAAATAATTAATATTTCTCGTAAGATAGAATAATTTTGTTTTATTGATACGGACGATTTTTTCGATAATTTCTCTCGCTGTCCTTCTCTGCCAGATTGAGATGACAGTATTTTTCTTTTGAATTATCATTGCTTTTTGATAAGCAATTTTGGCAATTGTCCTGCCCAAGATATTTGTATGATCTAAGCCGATTCTTGTTAAAACAACCATTTTATTAGTCGAATTGACTGTATTTGTCGCGTCATATAATCCCCCGAGTCCAGTTTCAATAACGGCGTAATCGACATTTTCGCGAAAAAAAACATAATAGGAAAAAATAGTCAGTATTTCAAAATAAGTTAATTGATTGTATTTATTACCGACCCTTTCTATCAAACGAAACAGTTCATTAAAATATTTAACAAATTTTTGCTTGCTAATCAATCGGTTATTGATTTGGAATCTTTCTCGAACATCTAAAAGATGGGGAGAAATATGAAGACCAACCTTAAAACCTAAAGAAACAAGTATTTTACTAATAAAATTGGCTGTCGAACCTTTTCCCGATGTGCCAGCGATATGAATAACTTTAAGTTTATTTTGAGGATTGTTAAGTTTTTGAAGAATATCTTTTACCCGTTTTAACCCTTTGTCTCCAGTAAATGTTTTGTTAGAACTTTTAGGTATACTATCAAAAAGGTATTGTTCTATTTGTTTGGTATCAGTAAAAACCATAATTTTATCATCCATTATTGATTTTTCTAAAATATATATCTATAATATAGCGGACGAAATAACTTGCAACCCCGGGAGGTTACTACAATGAAGAAACCCTTTGTCTCGGAGATTTTTCTGTCATTGGCCGAAGAGGCAGGAGTGACTGTCATCCTTGAACCGGACTATCAATTCGCTGGACAGATCATCTTGCCAGATGGACGGAAGCGTTATTTCCGTGATACCCACATGGATATCAATCCTCTGGGCGCTTCAGAGATTTCAGAGGATAAAGATTACGCCACTTTCTTTATCTCCAGGTTAGGCTATCCGGTGGTGACTGGCCAAAAATTCTATTCCAAAGAGTGGTGTCGCATCATCAGGTCGAGACGAAACATTGATGCTGCCTACCGTCAAGCAAGACGATTTGGCTTCCCAGTAATCGTCAAACCTAACAACAGCAGTCAGGGACGCGGAGTCACGAAAGTCTATACTCGCCGTGAATTCTACCGCGCCGCCCGCACCATCCTTTCCAAAAGCAAGGTGATGCTACTTCAAAAAGTCGCTGAAGGGAAAGATTACCGCATCGTCGTTTTGGATAACGAGGTAATCTCGGCTTACGAACGGATTCCTTTTTCCGTGATTGGTGATGGACGGAGCAGTATCCAGCAACTAATTAAACGCAAACAGAGAGAATTCAAGAAACTTGGCCGCGATACTCAACTTGATCCTGAAGACCCCCGAATCGCGATGAAACTCGCCCGCGCAAGACTCTCCATGGATTCCATCTTGGCGAAGGGACAGCAGTGTTTTCTCTTGGACAACGCCAATCTCTCGAGTGGCGGCGAAGCACTTGATGTTACGGATAAGATCAGTGAAGGCTTTAAGCAAATCGCGATTGATCTGACTCATCAGATGAATCTACGATATTGCGGAGTTGATCTTCTGACTTCTGACCCGATTGAGACGGACACACCCAAGCGTTTCGTAATCCTCGAGATCAATGCAGCGCCTGGTCTTGACCACTACGCAAACATCGGAGAAAAACAAACGCAACACGTCAGGGACCTCTACCGCAAGGTACTCGAGGCCTTCAAACGTGGATAGACGAACCGAGTGGCTCTTTATGTCAGAATGAGAGCCACTCTTTTTTGTTCTCAACATATGTCAAATTTCCTCTGCTTCCTTATCGTGATTTTTAGCTTTCATCGATCTAATACCTGTTTGAAATCTTTTGGCTCTAAAATTTCTGTTTTCTGATATTTTCTCAGAGATAAAAGATGCTTTCGATCAAAAGTAATTAAATAATTTGCCTGTATCTTCTGGCACAACCCCAGAATATGTTTATCTTCGGTCTGTTTTACTTTCCTTTCATCTTCTAAAGCAATTTAAATCTCATAATCACAAAGATTGCGGACTATCTTCTGGGCTCGGTTTGCCAAAATTGCATCGAATTTTAACTTTTCAATCAGATTTTTTTTAACTTCAGCTAAGATTTGACTGGAAATATAAATTTCTATTTCCGCATTTTTGTATGACTTAAAGATAATTTCGCTGGCACACCCCTTGCGAGATCCTATGCCGGCAATCCAAACGCTACTGTCAATGACAATTTTCATTGCATTTTTTTAACAATTTTTTCTTCGGTGTCTAGACCAAGTTTTTTGGCTTGAGCTTCGCCTATCTTTTGCAATTCCTGCCACTCTGATAAATTGCGGATATATCTTTTGGCGCCAATTCTTAAAACATCACTTCGGCTTAAAGCTTCTTTTTTTGCAAACTCATCAATCTCCTGGAGAATATTGTCTGGGAAAGAAATATTAACCGTTTTTATCGCCATTTTATCCTTTCGAATTTATAATATACAAAATTTGTATGTTTGTCAAGAGCTTGATAAGATAAAATTACATTCTTTATCATCCAGTTATTAAACTAATCAACGCTCCAAGTAGGTAATAAATAAAAAAATTAATAAATAGTGACGATAGCAATGAAAGAATTATAACCAGAAGTGCTTCGCTGAATGAACGTTTTTCTTTTCTGCATAAAAAGATTTGGACAATTATGGATACAAGAAAGGCAATAATTAACAGGGCTATTCCTGTTAGAAAAATTTGAAATATTTTATCAAGTATATAGCTTGTTAACCCAAAATAAATCTCCTGAATGGCCGAAATCACTATGGCTATAATAAAAATCTTTATCGTTAGCTTATTTTGTAACCAAGTTTCTCTTTCCATTTTTTAGAAATTAGGTCAATTTCTATTTTTCGTGATTTCGCTTTTTTAATTCTTCATCAGTAATTGGGAAATTTTCGAATTTGTCGTCGATACTGGCTTTCATTGGTTTGGCGAGGGGTTTTAATTGTTCTTTATCCTGCGGAATTTCTTTTTCCAGGCCAATCACCTGTTCTTTGGCGGCAATATCAGGCAGGGAAAAAGTGAAGGTCGAACCCTTGCCCTGGCCTTCTGAATCGGCCCAGATGCGGCCGTGGTGAAGTTCTACCAGCGCCCGCGAAATATACAGGCCCAAGCCCGTTCCCTGCGATTCGGCGGTCGAGTAGTCGCCAACGCGGTGAAATTTCTTAAAGAGCCGCGGTAGTTCTTCTTTGGGGATGCCAATGCCTTGATCTTTGACAGAAATTAAAATCTGCTCATCGCCGACAATCTCGCGAAAATGCGGGTCAACGGCTGACTTAATCGCCTCTTGATCATCTAGGGGTCTTCCTTTAATTTCGTTTTCAACCCGGCTCCAAACATCTTCAACCGCCGCTTTGGGCATCTTCTTGATAGAAATAGTGATCGTTCCTGGATCTTTGGAATATTTGATCGAATTGCCGATCAAATTAACAATGACTTCTTTAATTTTATCAGGATCAGCATAGGTCTGAAAATCAGGTTTTAGGTTTGAGGTTTCAGGTTTTAGTGATTTGGATTCTTTACCTGACACCTGTAACCTATCACCTGACCCCTGAAAAACAACCTTTTGTTGTTTTTCTTCCGCCTTGAATTTGATTTCATCAATGACTTGAGCAATAAGTTCGGTTAAATTAACATCTTTTTTCTCAACAAGTAATCGTCCTTCTTCAATTCGGGAAATATTAAGCATATCAGAAATCAAGCGCGCCAATCGCTTTGATGAACGATAAATCCGGTCCATATATCTTATTGCCGTCGGATCTTCTACTTTGGCCAAATGCTCATCCAGCATCATCGAAAGATATCCTTCGATGGCGGAAACAGGCGTTAGCAACTCGTGTGATGCTAACGATACGAATTCCGTTTTCATTTCATCCAGTTCTTTCAGATGCGCATTGGCCTGCGAAAGCTGCATCGTCAAATCCTGAAGTTGTTCTTTTTGCTTGATTTCCCGCCGCACAGATTGAACCAAAATCCAGCTACCATAAAAAATTATTACTGCAAAAAGTGCCCTTAACAAACCTTCTATAGTTGAATTTGAAGTAAAAATCTGCACAATAGAAATTACATTTAAAATTACAACGGCTGATTCGGTTACGATTATTTTTAAATTAAACAGTTTGGTTTTTAAAATCGCATAGGCAGTAAAACCTACAAAAAATACCGCCGAATAGGTTGCGAATCTTGCATATAGAAAATTTTTTGTCACCATTGGAATAAACAGACTGAAAATAAGATTGATCAATCCTAATGAAGCAATACCGTAAAAAAGGTATTTTATTTGAGATCTTTCGATAGTTTCATGCTTAAATTTTCTGTATTTAATAATTAAAATAGTAACTGCAAAAAGAACTAATACCGAAGTGTAGATAGCAAAAATTGTAAAAAGCCCGCCTTGAATAAAATTTGATCCATATGATTCCATAAAAGCATGATCCACGACTGTTGGAGTAAATAAAATTAAATATACTAAAATAGCTGTTATCAGAAATAATAACAAATATATAATTTTAGGAATCTTAAAAATTTCTTTTGGAAAAATATAACCAAAATAAGCCAATACAAGACACATCAAACTAATATTTGCTAAGCCTATCCTGTTTAAAGCTGTTTGGTAGTCCGTCAATGATACTTGGTAAAGTGTAAAATCAAAAATCACCCAAGCAGTGATAAAACATGTTAATACGAAAAAAACTTTATTGAGTTTTTCTTTAGGCGCTGAAAAGTAAACCCTTATACCAAACAGAAGGCACAATATTGAAATTGTAGAAACTAAAAATATATGAACAATTTCCAAATCCCCTCCTGTAACTTAATCAGCAACTATCAATCTTGGTTTGACACGATGTATGTCGTTTTGAAAAGGACCTTCTTCTGCTTGATAAATTTCTATACGCGGATCGACCACCTTTGGATCAATCCCCAAGGCATCTGCGAAATCATAATTTGTCTTTTTTAGATGATCTATGATCGCATTGTAGCATTTTTTCTTCAATCTTTTTGTCTTATATGGTGAAAACGCAAGACCCTGCTTTAATTCAAGGCAAATAACAAATTTTTGATGTTGTTGCTGGTCCGATACCATAGTTAACTTAAAACTTTTTATCTCTGTAACTTTCTCATTAAATACTGCTGGAGCTACCTGTTCTGGATAAATATTGCTACCGTTAACAATTATCGTATCATCCCTTCTTCCAAAACAATAAACAAATGGCTGCTGCCATATGATCTCAGCAGGGAGACCAGCTTTATTGATTAATTTTTTATAATCAAACCCGTGGCGGTTGAGAATCTCTTCCATAGTACGAAATTTAATTAAACCTCCTCTATCGTGAAGATTATACCTTATCAAGGGCGTAGTACTTTTAGTAGTAAATAAAAGTTCTCCCTCGTGTGCTTCGATGTAATAATTAGCAGGTATATACTGGAATAATGAGGGAACACAGTTTGTAACACCGAATAAATCTTTCCTCAACTCTTTGTTCTTTTCAGCAAGGTCTCTAATTAAATTAGTTAAAGCAGTACCTAAACCTACTAAACCAACATCAGAAGTTCCATAAGCATCTAAAATTGTTGTCAAATCGTTTTCACTTCCATTTATCATTTTATTAATATAATGTCGCCATTCTACAGTATGTCCCTCGCCAGCAATTTGCATCTTGAGATTAATTTTTTTAAGATTAATATTTTCTTCCTGAAGCTTATCTAATATAGTCCTCGCAAAGGTTGGATAAGAAAGAATTATTGTTTGATCATAATACTGTGATAACGTTTTTACTGTATAAAAGATACTTTGTAAATCTGCACCAGATGTTGCCAAAGTAAAATTATGTTTCTGCGTAAGAGGTCTATATCCTGCATACATAGAAAAACCAGCGATCCATGAACCCATAGCATAAGCATCTATTAATAAAGTTGATTTTCTATCAATCTGCCAATACATTCTTCCAAAAAAATCAAAAATTAATGGCAGAAATTCTTCATAACTGTAATAACGTGGCCATATAATCGGCTGATCGACTGTTCCAGAGCTTAAGGAGATACTATAAAGGTTCTTCCCAGCCTTAGTAGTATTGATTTCGTTAAAACCGTATCTATTTATGTAATTGTATTTATCGATTGTCGGCAATTTATAAAAATCATCCATCGTTTTAATATCTTCGGGGTCAAATTTTTGTAATTTTAAGAACTCTTGATAAGCAGGAATTGTTTTAGCGGTCTCTTGAAAAACACTTAAAGCGGTTTTTTGTCCTAAGGCCTCCCACGCTTCCGCGGGAGTATTGGCAAAGAACTTTACCGCTTTATCGTAATCCGCCAT
>Ga0315274_10000141_pt1 | contig 105514 bp, 94 predicted proteins | sample YL17G02_20_MG_FD_203700 | JGI IMG/M metagenome (GOLD analysis project Ga0315274, IMG submission 203700) | Sediment microbial communities from Yellowstone Lake, YNP, Wyoming, USA - YL17G02_20 | ecosystem: Environmental > Aquatic > Freshwater > Lake > Sediment | place: USA: Wyoming | collected...
GGACGGCTGGTGAACTCCGCCGGCGAGGCGGTGGCTGCCGCTGGAGAGCTCGGCTACCCGGTCGTGCTCAAGGCGTGCGGCCCCGAGATATCCCATAAGACCGAACGCCACCTGGTCGAAGTCGGCCTCAAGAGGGACGAAGAGGTCAACGAGGCGTTCGACAGGGTCGTCGGCAACCTGGGCAAAGAACCGTATGACGGTATTCTCATACATAAGATGATCGTAGGCGAGCGGGAGCTGGTGATCGGCCTCATCAGGGACCCCCAGTTCGGCCCCTGCGTGATGTTCGGGCTCGGCGGGATCTTCACCGAGATACTCAGGGACACCGCGTTCAGGGTGGCCCCGATCACGGAGACCGACGCGATGCAGATGATGGAAGACATCAAGGCAAAGGCTATCCTGGGGCCGGTCAGGGGCAAGTCCCCTGCTGACAGGCAAAGCCTGGCGAAAGCGCTGGTGGGCCTCGGAAAGATCGGTATGGAGCAGGAGGACGTCGCGGAGATCGACGTTAATCCACTGATAATAGATGATGATGGAAAGCCCGTGGCTGTCGACGCCCTGGTTGTCCTGGCAAAGACGGCGGAGAAGTGAGAACCCGGTCATCTTTAGGCCCGGTCGATCCGGCCCGCGGCGCATCAGGACCTTCCTCGAGGATATGCGGTGAATACAGGCCTTAAAGCCCTGATCATAATAGTGGTGATTCTGCTTGTCCTCGTTATCGCCAGTGAGATCGCCATCCCGATCGCCGGCTCCTGGTACCTCGAGCGCGAGATCAAGAAGAGGTACCCGGAAGCTGGCAGCGTATCAGTTTCGGTCAGGGCGTTCCCCGCGTTCCGGCTGCTGTTCAAGCAGTACGGCAGCCTGAAAGTCGAAGTGGAGGGTATAACCCTCAAGGGTGTCAACTTCGAATCCATCCGGCTCACGAGTTCCAGGTACCCCGACGCTCTATATGAAGCCTTCATCAGCCAGGACGAGATCAACCGTTTCTTCTCCATCGAAAGCTCTTATCTCGGAGATGCGCGGATTGCTGTCAGGAACGATAACATCCAGGTAATCGGAAAGTTCGATACCGGGTTCGGGGTGTTCGATGTTACCGCTACAGGCACGCTCTCTGCCGCCAACGGTCGTGAGGTGTATTTCCGGCCGCAGGCGGTGGAGGCATCGGGGATAAATCTGCCCTCCGAGATCGTCAACCAGGTCAAGGATGCCGTCGGGGGAACACCCATATTCCTGGTACGACAGGACCTTCCGTTCACTATCTCCAGCATATCCGCGCAGCAGGGTAAGCTGAAGATATCAGGAGATGTCGACCTTGAACAGGCACTGAATATCAACATACGCTGAACGCTTGTATCTGGTACCCCGTCCCATAAATACGCTTGCATTCGATCACCGCTGCATCCGCTCCTGCTGCGTTCCGCTTCCTCGGAGTAATCCCCGGGTACGCACTTGTCGCGCGCCTTCTAAGGAACGGCGCCCCGACGCTCTCGGTACGACACCGTATTTACGGGACGGGGTACTAGCATAACGGACCCTCGATTAATATATAATCAGGCAGCGGGATATCAAGTGTAGACCGGAGGTGCCGGTGCCAGAAACGAAATCGGGTAACGTGGGGTCCGCGTCACACTCGGGAGGTAGACAGGTCGCCCGGGACTCTCACTTCGTGTACGACTATATCAGGCGCAGGGTTCCCATGCCTGTCATCTCGTACATGGCCGTTGCCGATGCCGCCTTTGACCAGCCGGCGGGCGACAGCGCAAGTAAAAAAGCGCTCGACCTGTTGAAGGACGCCGTAGAGCCTGCCGTCATCGCCGAGGAAGAGCTGGCAAGCACCCACATGGAAGCACTGATCAAGGACGCCCTCGCGAAGGTCAACCAGGGGCTCCTGCCGGCAGCCGACGCACAGGTCGCGCCGGAGGCCACTTGCGTCTCGCTCTCGCTCGTCATCGCGGATCGTAAACAGGCCTACATCGGGCACATCGGGACCAACCGGGTATATCTTCTGCACAACGAGCGGTTGTACGACCTCACACCTTCCGGAGCTATAGCGGAGTCGCCACCGGTTTCCCAGCAGTCTCCGACCCTCTTCACGGTCCCCGTCGAAGCCGGCCCCGCACCGGTTGAGCAACCTGCCGCCCCGCAGGCGGTAACCGGGGATTACCTCGGGCAGGCCAGTGACGCGCGCATGGGGTACAACGAGGTCGAGATATTACCGGGAGACATGGTGATCCTCTGCAGCGACGGCTTCTGGAAAACGGTCTCAGAAGAAGAGATGGTGGAGAACCTGCTGTCCGCGATAAGCGTCCAGAGGAGCGCCAGCCAGTTGACACGCCTCGCGTTCAGCCGGGCTTCTGACGACAACGCGACATTCGTAGTATGGCAGTACGTTTTACCAGGTGCGACGAAGGTGGCGACCGTAAGAGAATCCCGCAGCCATGCAAGGCGGGAAAGGGCCGCCGAGACCCTCCTGGTCACGCTTCTTGCCCTGGTGCTGGTCGGGATATTCGCCGTCGGGTTCGCGTTCGGATGGAAGATAACCGACGCCTTCCGAAAACCGCAGAAAGAAGCTTCCCGCAGTGCAAAGACAATCGTCAAGGAAAAGCCCGGGGCCAAAGAGAGCGCCGAGAGCGCGCCGGTGCAGGAGGAGGCTCCCGCACAGGCACGGCAGACGGTTATCGTGGATGGCAAAGGGGTAAGGATACGCACAACCGCCGCGGCGAACGGCGACGTGGTTGGAATGCTGCAGGATGGGCAGCAGCTGATCGTCCTCGGAGAAGCCAACGGCACCGACGGCAAGCTCTGGATAAAAGTCAGGGGCACTGTCAGGTCGGGAGGAAAGGACATAGAAGCGGAAGGGTTCGTCAGGGAGGACTTTCTACAGCGTGAGCCGGCGCAGTCCGCGCCGGCGGCCTCGAATCCATCTCCTTAGGTGTCAGATAAAAAAACCAACCACGGCGCCTGCAATCATCCCCAGGAAAAACGCTCCCAGTATCACGGACCCCGCGACGATCAGCTTTTTCTTTATCTCCGGCTCCGTCTTGATCAGTGACAGCTGGTCACTGAACCCCGGCTGCTTTGACTGCCTGTACCGGGCCACCTCCGTTCCCTGCAGGAAACCGGGTGGAACCCTCGAGTCTGTGTTCCCCATCAGTATTTCAGCTCCTCCAGATCGTCCGGTGTCAGGTCGTACAGGAAGCTTTCGATCAAGGTTCCCGCGGCCTCCACCTTTCCGGGCACCACGCTGTTGTACGTATCATCCGTGTTGAGCCCGCCTCCCGGGTCACACCATTCTACCCAGACCGCGGGTATTCCTGCATCCTCAAACGGCATATTATCACTATCGTTCGTCGCCTTGAGCGAGGTGGTACTGATTTCGTGCTCCGTGGCGAAAGTCTCGAGCTTGGCCTTGAGCCTCTGGAGGCCGGCCTCCCGGGTTCGCAGGGCCATGTTTTCTCCCTGGGCGACCTGGTCGATAGAGATCATGCCTACGACATCCCTTTTTTCCATCGAGCCCAGCAGCTCCACGTACCGGCGGGATCCGTTCAGCCTCTCCTCGACATCCCCCCTGCCGGGCGCGTTGGAGCCGAAGAAGACGAACTTTATCGTCGGCTCCAGCTTCAAACCGTAGAAGACCCGGGCCAGCTCCAGCACCACTCCGACCCCGGACCCGTTATCAACCGCCCCTTTCTTCTCCGCGGCAGAGTCATAGTGTGAGCCGACTATCATCACGAATCCTTCACGGGTCCCGCGCACGGAGGCTATGATGTTCCTGGAGCCGAACCCGTCCTGCATCGTGAATTGCTGCTCTTCGACGTTGTAGCCGTACTCTCCCAGTCTCTGCACGATGTAATCCGCGGTCCCTGTTTCGCGTACTGAACCGGCCGGCCTGGGCCCTATCTGCTCGGACAAGGCGAAAGTGTGGGCCATGGCCTGTGAGACCTTGAACGCTGGCGCGGCCGGCTTCTTCCTGGAAGTCGCACCCTGGCCCTTCTCACTTTGCCCGTCGATGGGAGAAGGCTGGCTGGTCGCGGGTTTCCTGGATGCCGGTTGCTTCGAAACCGTCTTCTGCTTTCCGAAAAGGAAATTCATGCCGACCCCTGCTCCCGCACCTACCAGTAATGCGATCAGAAGCAGGAACAGGATCCTCTTCATGTTCTGCTGGCGCGACCTGGCCTTTTCCAGCCGGCTTTCGCGGTAATTCGCCAAGAAATATCACCCTGTCAGGCAGGAGGTCATGATGCGTTCAGAATATATCAGATGGCCGCCCGGCTAATCAATCCAGCTCTGGTTACATCCCGGTGGCTTCGTCGCCCGTACCTTCTTTTTCAAACACCGGTGGGCCCCATGGATTACAATTACAGTATGGCAGGCTTGTGGAAAGAGAGATACAAGTGAGAGTATCCATCAAACAATATCTTCGGAAACCCCGGGAAATGCGGTTACGCCTGGAAGAGGCTGCGTGATGGACCTTTTCGAACAGGGCCGGGACGATGTCCTGGAGGGGACCCCGCTGGCCGACCGCATGAGGCCCCGGTCACTCGACGAGTTCGAGGGCCAGGGCGATATCGTGGGACCGGGCCAGCCGCTGCGCCAGGCAATCGAGCAGGACAACATATCGAGCATGGTTTTCTGGGGGCCGCCCGGCTCTGGAAAGACAACGCTCGCCAGGGTAATAGCGCACGCGACAGAGAGCGCCTTCGTGAAGTTCAGCGCTGTGACGTCCGGTGTCCCCGTGCTGCGCGAGGTGATCAGGAAGGCCAGGGACCGGCGTAAGTTCAACCAGGTCCGCACCATTCTGTTCGTGGACGAAATACACCGGTTCAACAAGGCCCAGCAGGACGCGTTCCTGCCGCATGTCGAAGACGGCACTATTATCCTCATCGGGGCCACCACGGAGAACCCCTCCTTCGAGGTGATCGCGCCCCTGCTGTCCCGGGTCAGGGTGTATGTCCTCAACAAGCTCGAGCCGGAGCACCTGGAGCGGATAGTCCGCCGCTCCATGACGGACGGTGAGATGGGCCTCGGCGCTCTCAGCCTCAAGGTTGATGAAGAGGCGATCCAGGCCATGGTGGGGATAGCGGACGGGGACGCGAGGATCGCTCTCAACCTGCTGGAACTATCGGCTTTCATGGCATCGGATACCGGGGAGAAGAGTCATGTGACGGCCGACCTGGTACTGAAGGTGGCACAGGAGAAGACCCTCCTTTACGACAAGGGCGGGGAGGAACACTACAACCTGATATCGGCCCTGCACAAGAGCCTGAGGGACTCTGACCCCGACGGCAGCCTGTACTGGCTGGGCCGCATGCTCGAGGCAGGCGAGGACCCCCTGTATATAGTCAGAAGGTTAATCCGCTTTGCATCCGAGGACGTGGGCAACGCCGACCCGCAGGCGCTGGTCCTGGCCGTTGCCGCCATGCAGGCCTGCCATTTCGTCGGCATGCCCGAGTGCGAACTGGCTCTCGCCCAGGCGGTAACGTACCTGGCCGCGGCCCCCAAGAGTAATGCCCTGTACGCCGGCTACGGCCAGGTGAAGGCGGACGTGAGAAAGTATGGGGCGCTGCCGGTCCCCCTGCACATACGCAACGCTCCTACGCGCCTCATGAAAGAACTGGGCTACGGAAGCGGTTATAAATACGCGCACAACTTCCCGGACCACATAGTGGCCCAGGAGCACCTGCCCGAGAAGCTCAAAGGCACACGTTATTACCACCCGACCGACCAGGGCTTCGAGCGCAGGATCACGGAACGCCTCGAAGCATGGAGGAAGAAACTGGCCGACCAGCAGTAGGTCAAACACTACCTAAGTATTGACTTGATCCCAACACCAGAAGAATGCAGGCATGAGTAAAATATTCCTGCCTTGACCCCGGAGGCTCGAAGGGCAGATATCCAGACCTGATCCAGTTTCCTGCCTGCTATTTTCCCAGCAGCGCGCGGGAGATCACTACCCGCTGGACCTGGTTGGTGCCCTCGTATATCTGGGTGATCTTGGCGTCCCGCATCATCCGCTCGATCGGGTAATCTTTCATGTAGCCGTAACCGCCCATAAGCTGCACGCAATCTGTTGTCACCCGCATAGCGGTGTCCGTGGCGAAGCACTTGGCCATGGCTGACACGGCAGAGTAACCAGGGGCTTCATTTTCGACCATCGTCGCCGCCCGGTAAACGAGCGAGCGGGCCGCCTCCACCTGCATGGCGAGATCAGCGACCATGAACTGCAAACCCTGCAGGGCCGCGATAGGTCGACCGAACTGGACCCTCTCCTTCATGTAGCCAATGGTGTAATCCAGCGCGCCTGACGCGCAACCGAGGCCCTGCGCGCCTATGGAAGAGCGCGTGCGGTCTAGCGTCATCATGGCCAGGTTGAACCCTTTTCCTTCCTGGCCCAGCAGGTTCTCCGCCGGCACCTCGCAGTCCTCGAAGATCAACTCGGCAGTTACAGAACCGCGGATGCCCAGCTTGTTCTCGTGCTTTCCGATCGTGAACCCGGGGAAATCCTTCTCGACTATGAAGGCTGATATACCGCGAACACCTTTCTCGGGGTCCGTCATCGCGAAAATGGAGTAGGTCTCGGCGACGCCACCGTTGGTGATGAAGCACTTCTGGCCGTTCAAGATGTATTTATCGTCCTTCTTCACCGCGCGGGATTTCATGGCGGCCGCGTCGCTTCCGGCCTCCGGCTCGGTAAGCCCAAACGCCGCCAGTTTTTCTCCGCTGGCAAGGTCCGGCAGGTACCTTTTCTTCTGCTCCTCGGTGGCCGCCAGCTTGATAGGCGTCGAACCCAGCTCCTGGCACCCCAGGATGAGCGATGAGTTAACGCAGACCTTTGCTATCTCCTCGATCGCCAGGCACACCGTGAGCAGGTCGGCGCCCTGGCCCCCGTACTCCTCAGCGAATGGAAGGCCGAGGATATCGTTCCGCTTGAACACCTCGACTATGTCCCATGGGAACTCACCTTTTTCGTCAATATCCATGGCCCTGGGCTCAATCTCGTTCTTCACGAGCTCTCGTATAGACTCCTGGAACATCTTCTGCTCTTCGGTCAGGTCAAACATCGGGCACCTCCAGTCTTGAAAATTCGAAACCCTGCTATTATACATGCCCCATTGACATCACCTGGGGGTCACTTTCACACCCGGGGTCAGATCCCAAAATTTGAATTACCTGATCGATTACGAATCACCTCATCTAAAGATTCAAATTTTGGGATCTGACCCCACTTTTTGAACACAACACTCCGGGACACAACCCCTTTAATCAACCCGTATTATGACAGCATCTCCCTGGCCACCACCTCCGCATATCGACGCGGCGCCAAGACCGCCTCCCCTCCTGCGAAGCTCGTTGACCAGGCTCATCACTATCCGCGAGCCGCTCGCCCCCACCGGGTGGCCCAGCGCGATCGCGCCTCCATTGACGTTGATATTCTCAGCCGTTCCCGGGTCCAGCCCCATCATCTCGGTTGAATGCCAGCAGACTGCGGCGAACGCCTCGTTCACCTCGAACAGGTCTACGTCAGAAACAGACTTGCCTATCTTCTCCAGCGCAAGCTTTGTAGAGTTCGCCGGGACCGTTGCCAGGTACTCGGGCTTGTCGGCGACCATGCCGTGCGAGGCGACCGTGGCCAGGGGCTCGAGGCCGAGTTCCTCCGCCTTTTCCCTCGAGGTCACGACAATAGCGGCTGCCCCGTCGTTTATCCCCGACGCGTTACCCGCGGTCACAGTCCCGTCCTTCCTGAATGCTGGTGGCAGCTTTGCCAGCTTCTCTATCGTCGTATCCCTGCGGATGTGCTCGTCTTGGTCGAACAGCACAGTCTCCTTCTTACTTTTGATCTCAACAGGTACTATCTCCTCGGCGAACTTCCCTGCATCCCGGGCAGCGGCCGCCCTCTCCTGGCTTCTGGCGGCCCACAGGTCCTGGTCTTCACGCGAAGTCGAGAACTCCTCCGCCACGCGGTCGGTCCCCTCGCCCATGTGCCAGTCGTTGATAGCGCACCACAGGGCGTCGTGTATCATGCCGTCGATAAGCTTCCCGTCCCCCATGCGGTAACCGTAGCGGGCCTTCGAGACGTAGTAACAGCCCTGGCTCATGTTCTCCTGCCCACCGGTCACCACTATGTCGAAATCCCCGGCCCTGATGGCCTGGTCGGCCATGACCAGCGCGCTTATGCTGGATATGCAGACTTTGTTCAGGTTTATGCATGGGACCGAAAGCGGCACCCCCGCCTTGACTGCCGCCTGCCTGGCAGGGATCTGGCCGCACCCGCCGGTGATCACCTGGCCCATTATCACGTAATCGACCTGTTCTCCTCGGATCTTCGCGCGCTCGAGCGCTTCCTTTATGACAGTAGCACCCAGGTCCATTGCGCTTACGTCAGCGAGCGAACCGCCTAACCGCCCGAACGGCGTTCTTGCCATCCCCACAATCACAGTTTCCTTCAAGTCAATCCCTCCTCCTGAACGATAATGTGTATCCGGTAAAGGGTAGCGACTATTCACCGGAGCCTCGTCATCCTAAAGGCCGAGGCCCCTCGAGAGAACGATCCGCTGTACTTCGGAAGTCCCCTCCCCGATCTCCAATATTTTAGCGTCCCTGAAATAGCGGCAGACCGGGTAATCCTCTATGCAGCCGGACCCCCCATGTATCTGTACCGCCGCGCTCGCGGCCCGCATCGCCGCCTCGGAAGCGAAGAGCTTGGCGATCGAGGCTTCCCTGGTAAAGGGGCGGCCCTGGTCGTAAAGCCATGCGGCCTTGACCGTGGCCGCGCGGGCAAGCTCGACTTCCATCAGCATGTCGGCGCACCTGAAGCTTATGCCCTGAAACTTACCGATCGGCCGGCCGAACTGGACCCTTTCCTTCGCGTACTTCACCGACTCATCTAGGCAGGCCTGCGCGATGCCCACCGACAGGGCAGCGACGCCTATCCTTCCGCAGTCAAGTACCCTGAGAAACGCTTTCAGGCCGGCCCCCCTGTCCCCGAGCAGGTTTCCTTCCGGGACGTGGCAGTCACTGAAAGACAGTTCGTGGGTATCAGAACTGTGCCACCCCATCTTCCTGTACGGTGGAGCGACTACAAAACCCGGCGTCCCGTGGGTCACGATGATGTTGCTTATCTCTTTTTTCTGCCCCGTAGTTCCAGTCACTGCAGTTACGATAACCAGCCCCGATATCCTGGTTCCGGAGTTGGTGATAAAACACTTCGTGCCGTCGATTACCCATTCCCCGTCCTCCAGTACCGCGGTAGTCCTGGTCGCCCCAGCGTCCGACCCGGCCTCCGGTTCGGTCAGGCCGAAGGCCCCGAGCATCTCGCCTTTCGCCAGCGGTACCAGCCATTTCTGCTTCTGCTCCTCGGTGCCGTAATAGGCCAGCAGCATGCAGCCTAGTGAGGTGTGTGCGGCTATGGTGATCCCCATCGACGCGGAGACCCGGGAGATCTCCTCCACCGACAGGGCGTAGGTCACAAGGTCCGCGTCCGAGCCGCCGTACTCCTCCGGCACTGGAAGCCCGAAGAGGCCCAGATCTGCCATCTTTTCCACGATGTCGTACGGGAATTCCCCTTTGATGTCCAGTTCCTCGGCAACGGGAGCGATCTCGGCTTCCGCGAACTCCCTTACCGTCTGCCTGAACATCCGCTGTTCTTCCGTCAGGTCAAAATCCATTGTTTCTCCTTGGGGTCAACGACCGGGTTCAGAAAGAGCGAGGACCAGCCACGCCGGTTCCCAAAACTATCATACGCGTACACAAACTTCAATCAGGTTTCGGCGCCATTCGAAGCCGTTGCCGCTGGCACACGCCAGGCCTGGTGTCGCTATTTGTACCGCGCTGGCGCTTTGAAGGAATCGCATGGAAAAGACCAGAAGAGGATAATAAACACCGAAAGGGGTAATTCGATGGCATCGAAACCAGGGAAACCCGGTTATAAGGGGCGACGGCAGAGGATGATTAAGCTGACCATGGCGCTCCTGCTGGTGCTGTTCCTCGTCGTGGGTTTGACAGCAGGCCTTGTGCTGGGCCTTATTGACAACAGATCGTCCAGCGAGCTCTTCGAGGCGGGAGAGGAAGCGTTCAGACAAGCGGAATACGAAAAGGCGATCGAGCTGTACGAGAAGGGGCTGGAGAAAAAGCCCGATTACTCAGCCGGCTATAACCTGCTGGGCATGGCTTATCGCTTCACGTTCAACAAGACCGGAAGCGCAGCCGCCAGGCAGAAGGAGATTATGGCTTTCCGCAAAGCTATCGAGCTGGACCCTGACAACTTTGTAGCGTATGTCAATCTCGGCACCACGCTCTTCTACCATGGAAGCGCGAAGGAGGGAGCGGTATACCTCAAGAAGGCCCTCGAACTGTACCCCGGCCACCCCGACCGCGCCGCCATCGAGGAGATGATCCGCCAGGCGGAACCGGGGCCGTGAGCCGCGCGAGCCACCTTCCGCGAGAAGGCCGGTTACCCGCGTTCATTCCTCTTCTTCAAGGTTCAGGGGCGCGTAACTCAAAAGCAGCCGCTTCTTTCCCGCAGTAAGGAAGTCAACGGTCACCTCGCAGTCGCTTTCCAGTTCCTCCAGGGTGACCACGGTCCCCGCGCCCCACTTCGCGTGGACCACCCTGTCCCCGATATTCACCTGGATGACCTCGTGGAATTCCTCACCCTCCTGCTCCTCCTCCCGCTCCACTTCCTGGAGGCACTCGCCCGGTATCTCCACCAGGAACCGGGACATAGGGTTGGCGGATAGGCCTCCCCAGAGGCTCCTGGTCTCAGCGTGTAACAGGTAAAGGAGCTCCCGGGCACGGGTCATTCCCACGTAGCAGAGCCTGCGCTCCTCCTTGAGATCTTCCACGTCCTCCATCGAGCGCACGTGAGGGAATACCCCCTCCTCCATGCCGATGATAAAAACGACCGGGAACTCGAGCCCCTTCGCGTTGTGAAGAGTCATCAGCGACACGTAGCCCTCCCCGTCCATCGCTTCGGTATCGTCAACAAGCGAGACGCGTTCAAGGAAATCGTCCAGGGTGACCGCGCCGTACTCCTCGCGGTACTCAGACACAACGCTTATAAGTTCCCTCAGGTTCTCGGCCCGGCTCTCCGCTTCGATCGTACGCTGCGACTCGAGGTCCGCCATGTAACCTGTGCGCCTCCATACCTCCTCGATGAGATCGTTGACCTCGTGCTCTTGCGCGAATCCCGTTAGCCCTTCTATCATCTCCAGGAATGCCGCGGCCTTTTTCCTGGCGCGGTCCGCAAGCTGGGGGATCTGTTCAGCGTCTGACAGCGCGTCGTAAAGCGGCACTCCGTGCGTGACCGCGAACCCATCGATGCAGTTCACTGTTGTCTTGCCGATCCCGCGCGCCGGGACGTTGATGATGCGGCGCAGGCTGACCTCATCCCTGTGGTTGGCGATCAAGCGAAGGTAGGCCACGATGTCCTTTATCTCCTGCCGCTCGTAGAACCGGGTGCCGCCGAAGATGCGGTAAGGCATCCCTTTATGGACCATCGCTTCCTCCACCACCCTGGACTGTGCGTGGGTCCGGTAGAAGACGGCCATGTCGTTAAAACGGCGGTCTTCCACATCGACCATCCGGCGGATCTCCTCGACAACCAGCGACGCTTCGCCGTGCTCGTTGCCCGCCATGTGATAGCGCAGTTTCTCACCTGTTGGGTTCCGGGTCCACAGCGTCTTCTCTTTACGGCCGCTGTTGTTCTTCACCACTTTTCCTGCCGCGTTCAGGATGTTCCCGGTTGATCGGTAGTTCTGCTCCAGCTTGATGACCTTCGCGTCCGGATAGTCCTTCTCGAACTCGAGTATGTTGCGTATGTCGGCGCCGCGCCAGGAGTAGATGCCCTGGTCGTCATCGCCCACCACGCACAGGTTCCTGTGTTCCCCGGCAATCATCCTCACCAGCCTGTACTGCACGATGTTGGTGTCCTGGTACTCGTCGACCAGGACGTGCTTGAACCTCTCCCGGTACTTCTCCAGCACCGCAGGGTAAATCTCGAAAACGTTCAACGGCAAAAGAAGGAGGTCGTCGAAGTCCAGCGCGTCGTTCTCCCTGAGTCTTTCCTGGTAGCGCTTGTAGACCTGAGATGCCACTTCATTGAAAAGGTCGTCGACCCCGGCCTCAAAGGACTCCTCGTCCACCATCTCGTTCTTGGCGCTGCTGATGATCGCCTTGAGAGCGCGGGGGTGGTAGCTCTTCCTGTCCAGTCCCAGCTCATCGACGCAAAGGGTTATGAGCCTCACTGAGTCCATCTCGTCATAGATAGAGAACGCTGAGCTGTAACCGAGGGGCGCTATCTCTCTTCGCAGGATGCGCGCGCAGGCAGAGTGAAATGTACCGACCATCATGTCACTGGCAGGGATGCCGACGAGCCTCTGGATACGCTCCTTCATCTCCCCCGCCGCCTTGTTGGTGAACGTTATGGCCAGTATGTCCCGGGGGCTGACATTTTGCCCTCGTATCAGGTGCGCAACCCTGTGGGTAAGCACCCTGGTCTTGCCGCTCCCTGCCCCGGCCAGTATCAGCAGGGGGCCGCCCGTATGCAGCACTGCTTCGCGTTGCGGCGGGTTCAGGCCTTCGAGATAGGGTTCGTCTAACACTGCGGCGGTCATCTGTTTGCGGGGGGTATCCGGCTCACTCCCATTCTATGGTGCTGGGGGGTTTGCTGCTTATGTCGAAGGCCACCCGGTTGACCCCCTCGACCTCGTTGATGACACGGTTGGAGATCCGCTCCAGTACATCGTATGGGACGCGGGCCCAGTCCGCTGTCATGGCGTCCTCGCTGGTTACCGCACGCAGCACTATGGGGTACGCGTAGGTCCTTGCATCCCCCATGACACCGACACTCATTATGCACGGAAGCACCGCGAAAGACTGCCACAGTTTCCTGTACAGGTTCGCCCTCTTGATCTCCTCGGTCACGATCTCATCCGCCTTCCTGAGTATCTCAAGGCGGTCAGCGGTGACCTCCCCGATAATTCGAACCGCAAGCCCTGGTCCGGGGAACGGCTGGCGCCATACTATCTCCTCCGGCAACCCCAGCTCCTCGCCCACCGCCCTTACCTCGTCCTTGAACAACGACCTCAGCGGTTCGATCAGTTTGAACTGCATGTCCGCGGGCAGACCGCCGACGTTGTGGTGCGACTTTATCCTGGCCGCGTCCCTTGTCCCGCTCTCGATGATATCCGGGTAAAGTGTGCCCTGCACAAGGAACTTGGTATCCTCTAACCCCGACGCCACCTCTTCGAAAACGCGGATGAACTCCGCACCTATGGCCTTGCGCTTTTCCTCCGGGTCGACAACGCCTTTTAACCTGGCGATGAACCTCTCCCTCGCATCCACGTGTACTAGGTTCATCTCGAAGTGCCTGCCGAAAGTCTCTACGACCTCCTCGGCCTCACGCTCGCGCAGAAGGCCGTGGTCGACGAAGACGCACGTAAGCTGGTCGCCTACCGCCTTGTGGACCAGGACCGCCGCGGTCGCGGAGTCAACCCCGCCCGACAGGCCGCAGATTATCTTCTCGCCGCCTACCTGCTCGCGTATGTCCCGGACCGCTTCCTCGATCACCGACGACATGGTCCAGGTGGGGAGGCAGTCACAGGCGTGGTACAGGAAATTCTTCAATATGTCGAGACCCATCGGCGTGTGGGCAACCTCCGGGTGGAACTGGACCCCGAAAAGACCACGTTCAGCCAACTCCATCGCTGCTACCGGTGAGGACCGGGTGCGCGCGGTCACCTTGAAACCAGGGGGGCCCTCGGTGACGGAATCCCCGTGGCTCATCCACACAACCTGTTGTAGTGGCAGGTCGTTCAACAGGACGCCCTCTTCCGCGACCTCCAATTCCGTCCTGCCGTACTCCCTGGTGCCGGTCCTCTCGACTCTTCCGCCAAGCTCGTCGGCGAGCAGCTGCATCCCGTAACAGATCCCCAGTATCGGTACGCCCAGGTCGAAGATCGCGGGGTCTCCCCTTGGTGCCCTGTCCTCGTAGATGCTCGAGGGCCCCCCCGACAGTATCAACCCGCTGGGCTTTCTTGCCTTGAGCTCCTCCAGAGGGATGTCATGCGGCACGATCTCGCTGTAGACCTTACACTCCCGTACGCGCCTGGCTATCAACTGCGCGTACTGCGCGCCGTAATCAACTACGAATACTGTACTGTCATGGACGACTGTCAATAAAACCACCGCCGTTCGGACACCGGAGAGGCGCCCTCACTTTCCCATCCCGACGTCCTGGCTTCTCTGGATGGCCTTCCCCTCGGTCATGATCGCCGGCGCGACCATCACCTCGGCCCGCTGGAATTCCTTTATGGTGGCGTACCCGCAGGTCGCCATCGACATCCTCAAGCCCCCGAACAGGTTCAGCGTGCCGTCGTTCTCGTGTGCCGGCCCGCGCAGGATCTCCTCTAGCGTCGCCGCCTGACCCACCTCGACCCTGGTCCCCCTGGGAAGTTCCGGGTGGAAAGTCGCCATGCCCCAGTGGAAACCGCGCCCCGGCGCTTCCACGGCCCTGGCTATAGGGGCGCCCATCATAACCGCGTCGGCGCCGCAGGCTATGCACTTCGCGATATCGCCACCGGTGCGTATCCCCCCGTCTGCTATCACGTTCACATAGTGACCGGTCTCCTCGATCACGCGCGCTCGCGCGGCCGCAGCGTCGGCCAGCGCGGTCGCCTGCGGCACACCTATCCCCAGCACCCCCCTGGTAGTGCAGGCGTGCCCGGGCCCCACCCCGATCAGCACTCCCACCGCTCCGGTCCTCATCAGGTGAAGCGAGGTGTGGTAGGATGCGCATCCACCCACCACGACAGGAACGTCTATCTCCGATATGAATTTATAAAGGTCGAGGGGCAGTCGGGCCTCGCTTACGTGCTCGGCGCTTATGACCGTTCCCTGGATTACCAGTATGTCCAGGCCCGCGCCCAGGGCGTCCTGGTAGTACTGCTCCACGCGCTGGGGGGTAAGGGAAGCCGCCGTTACAACCCCCGCCTGCTTGATCTGCCGTATCCTCTCGCTTATCAACTCGCGCTTTATCGGTTCCTGGTAAATGCGCTGTATGCCGCGCGTCGCCTCACCCTTTGGGAGGGCAGCGATCTCCTCCAGCACTGGTACCGGGTCCTCGTAACGCGTCTGGAGGCCTTCCAGGTTCAGGACCCCGAGGCCACCGAGCTTTCCTATTGCTATCGCGGTGTCGGCATCAACCACACCGTCCATGCCGGATGCCAGGAACGGGAGCTCGAACCGGAACGCTCCCAGTTGCCATGATATGTCGACCTCCTCGGGGTCGCGGGTCCGCCGGGACGGCACAATCGCTATATCGTCGATGCCGTAAGCCCTGCGCCCGGTCTTTCCCATTCCGATTTCGACTTCCACAAGAACCTCCGTGTGCGAGGGGTGATAAAGGCTATCGATATTGCTACATATTTAACCACTTGGGAACTTACCGGTAAAGGATTATGGCCTCTACACCGGGACTCCAGTCACCCGGCGAGGCTTTTCTTCTCGCCCTTTTCCCTGCCCGGGGTTGCGCGTTACACAACTCAATCCGCTTCCCCGGCCTCAGGAAGCTGCCCCGCGCGGTGCCTCCACCAGAATAATCCCAGAGAGACCACAAAGATCGCAGCGCTCAGGGCCTGGAAGAAAACTGCGGCTCCCGGGCTGGTGTGAAAGCGGAAGAACTCCATCGCGAAGCGTATGGCCGCGTAGACGGCCAGAGAGATAAGGAATATGTCCCAGTCCCTGTGAAGGTACTTCCTGAGAACCAGCAATAAACCGAATACCGCCAGGTCCAGGACAGCTTCATACAGTTGGGTGGGGTGCACCGCATTCGCCGTCCCGGGTACGGTGACCGCCCACGGCAGGCCGCTGGTCTTGCCTCCGCAACAACCGTTGAGGAAACAGCCGACCCTGGCGATAGCCAGTGACAGTGGCAGGGCAAGCCCCACGGCGTCCGCCACCACGCCTGTGGGCAGCTTCAATCGTCTGATGGCTATGATGCCTACGGGTATGGCGAGCAGCAGGCCGCCGTAGTAGATCATCCCCAGCGTGTTTATGTCGAATACTCTGACCCAGTTACCTTTGAACTCTGCGATGTGCCCGAGAATGTAGAAGAGCCGGGCTCCCACCACCCCCGCCAGCGCCAGGATAGCGGCCAGGAGATAGAGGGAGGATGAGGATATGCCCCGCTTCACGAGCTCATGCCGCATGATGATTATAGCCGCAACGAAGGCTGCAAAGAGCATCACCCCGTATGAGTAAACCGGAAAGCTGCCTATGCGGAAAAGGATCGGGTGCATCAACCTGCCTTTGCCCGATATCACTGCGAGTCAATAAGTCCTGACTCAATTGTAACAAAAGTGCGTCACCGCACGTTGCTCTCTGTTCCCTTCCTTAATACATCGATCCGTCGCGGCCTCGAGGCTATAAAAAAAAGCGCCCGCGTTGATGCGAGCGCCTTTTTGAAGAACTGGTTCTCAGGCTCTTACATGGGAGGCATGCCTCCGGGCATCCCTGGCATACTCTCCTCCTCCGGCTTATCCGCTATAAGAACCTCGGTCGTGAGCAGTAGTCCGGCTATGCTGGCCGCGTTCTGAAGGGCCGAGCGTGTGACCTTCGCAGGGTCGATTATTCCCTGCTTCATCATGTCCACGTACTCACCGTTCAGCGCGTTGAGCCCCATGCCTTCCTTCAAACCCTTGACCTTCTCCACAACTACCGATCCCTCGAGGCCCGCGTTGGTCGCTATCTGCCTGAGGGGCCACTCCAGCGACTTCTTGACTATCTCGGCGCCTGTCTTCTCGTCGTCGCTCATCTTGGCAGGCTTTATAGCGTTAACGTTGTTGAGCAGCACAACACCGCCGCCGGATACTATCCCTTCCTCGACCGCCGCCTTGGTGGCCGACAGGGCGTCCTCTATGCGGTGCTTCTTCTCCTTCAGCTCGACCTCGGTAGCAGCTCCCACCTTTATCACTGCAACGCCACCGGAGAGCTTTGCCAGCCTCTCCTGGAGCTTCTCGCGGTCGAAGTCAGAATCGCTCTTGTCGATCTCGGCGCGTATCTGGTTGATACGGCCTTCAACCGCTTTCGTGTCACCCTTGCCCTCGACCACTATGGTGTCTTCCTTGCTGACCTTGACCTGGCGGGCCCTGCCCAGCATGTCCAGAGTGATGTTCTCCAGCTTCATCCCGAGCTCTTCTGACACGACCTGGCCGCCCGTGACGATTGCTATGTCCTCGAGCATCGCTTTCCTGCGGTCGCCGAAGCCCGGGGCCTTGGCTGCCACGCTCATGAACGTCCCCCGGATCTTGTTCACTACCAGGGTTGCCAGTGCCTCGCCCTCGATGTCCTCTGCGATTATCATCAAGGGTTTGCCGGTCTGCATGACCTTCTCGAGTATCGGGAGCATATCCGCCACCGCGGAGATCTTCTGGCTGGCGATGAGCATGTACGGATCGCTTAGAACGGCTTCCATTCTCTCGGTGTCGGTAACCATGTAAGGGGAGAGGTAGCCCTTGTCAAACTGGAGCCCCTCCACCACGTCGAACTCCATGCCGAAAGTCTGGGATTCCTCTACGGTGATAACGCCGTCCTTGCCCACTTTCTCCATCGCGTCCGCGATGATCTTGCCGACCTCGTCGTCATCGGCCGATATGGCCGCGACCCTGGCGATCTCGTCTTTCGTCTCTACTTCCTTGGAACGCTTCTTTATGTCGTCCACTACCTGCTGGACCGCCTTGTCGATCCCCCGCTTGATGAGCATCGGGTTCGCCCCGGCTGCCACGTTACGCAGGCCCTCTTTTACCATGGCGTGCGCCAGGACCGTCGCCGTGGTGGTGCCGTCGCCGGCCACGTCGTTGGTCTTGGTGGCAACCTCTTTTGCCAGCTGAGCGCCCATATTCTCGTACGGGTCTTCGAGTTCGATTTCACGCGCGATGGTAACGCCGTCGTTCGTGATCGTCGGCGAGCCGAACTTCTTCTCCAGCACGACATTCCTGCCCTTGGGTCCCAGCGTCACCCGTACCGCGTCCGCCAGCTTGGTCACGCCTGCCTCGAGGGCCCTTCTTGCCTCCTCGTCGTATTCAAGTATCTTTGGCATCTTCTATACTCCCCCTTCGCTACTTCTTCTTTGCCTTACCCTTTGATTTCTTCTTCGCAAGGACGTCCCTCTCGCTCAGTATCAGGTACTCTTTTCCACCGACCTTGACTTCGGTCCCACCGTATTTCGAGTAGATGACGATGTCGCCTGCTTTCACTTCCAGTGGAATCAACTTGCCTTCCTCGTATCGCCCCGGGCCTACAGCCAGGATCTTCCCCTCCTGAGGTTTCTCCTTGGCGGTGTCCGGAATCACGATACCGCTGGCAGTCTTCTCCTCGCCTTCACCGGGCTCGACGATTACCCGGTCGCCCAACGGCTCAAGATCCATATCCATCCCTCCTCGCTTGCATTTTTTTAGCACTCTCAGGCCGAGAGTGCTAACCGTCGAAAGATTATTATAAGAGTTTCAATTCAAAAATCAATAAGGAGGCTCAATAAAAACAGGATTATATGCTTTTTCTACATATTCCAGCGGACGGACGGCTCACCAGGTCTCCGGCATTAAGGTCTCCGTCGGCCAGTCCTGAAGCTACTCCCGTCTCGCGCTCCATCCGTTTGACCGGGCGCTGAAGCCCGGGCAACGCGCCTGTTACCTTTCAGGCCCTGTCAGCACCCGGGTTCTTCCCAGTGGCGGGCCCTCTCCACCGCCTTTTTCCAGCCTCGGTATTTGCTCTCCATGATCTCGCTGGCCGCTGAAGGCTCGAAAGTCTTATCCGCCCGCCAGATCTCCTCGATCTCCTCGAGGCTTTCCCAGTACCCGGCCGCCAGGCCTGCAAGGTATGCCGCCCCCAGGGCGGTGGTATCCGGGACGACCGGCCTCTGCACCTGTACCCCCAGCAGGTCGGCCTGGAACTGGAGCAGGATGTCCATTACCGAGGCTCCGCCATCCACCCTCAGGGAGGTTACACCCATACCTGCATCCGATTCCATAGCTTCCAGTACGTCACGGGTCTGATACGCCATGGCCTCCACGGTAGCGCGGACGATGTGTTCTCTCGAGGTCCCCCGGCTGATACCTATTATCGCTCCCCTCGCGTACGGGTCCCAGTAAGGGGCTCCCAGCCCGACGAGCGCCGGCACAAAATAGACCCCGCCTGTGTCATCGACCTGCCCCGCGAGGGGGCCCGCCTCCTCGGCGCTCTCTATCACGTGCAACCCGTCCCGCAACCACTGGATCGCGGCGCCGGTGACGAAAATCGACCCCTCCAAGGCGTACATAACCCGGTTGTCCAGGCCCCACGCGATCGTGGTCAGCATCCCTGAGCGGGACCTGACAAGTTCTTCGCCGGTATTCATGAGGAGAAAACTGCCGGTCCCATAGGTGTTCTTGGTCATGCCCTTCCGGTAGCAGGCTTGTCCGAAAAGGGCGGCCTGCTGGTCTCCGGCAAGCCCTCCTATCGGGACCGCCTGGCCGAAAAACACATCCGGGTCCGTCTCTCCCAGGATACCGCTTGACTCCCTGACCTCTGGCAGTATCTCACCCGGGACGCCTAGTACTTCGAGCAGGCGCCCATCCCACTGGATGTCCTTTATGTTGAACAGCAGCGTCCTTGAAGCATTCGAGTAATCGGTTGCATGGATCCTGCCGCCGGTCAGGCGGCACAGCAGCCAGGAATCAACAGTACCGAAAGACAGCTCCCCCGCCACTGCCATGCGCGCGAACTCCGGGTCGTTCTCCATCATCCATACTATCTTCGTCCCGCTGAAGTAAGGGTCGAGCACCAGGCCGGTCCGCTCGCGGATCTCCTCCTCCATTCCCTGCGACCTCAACCTTCTGCAGATTTCGGCCGACCTGCGGCACTGCCACACGATCGCCCTGCCGACCGGCTCGGTTGTCCCTTTCCGCCAGAATACCGAGGTCTCCCGCTGATTTGTGATGCCCAGGGCGGCAAGTTCGCGTGCGCTGATGCCAGCGGAGGCAAGGGCCTTGCCCACGACCGACAGCGCGCTCTGCCATATCTCCTCCGGGTCGTGCTCGACCCAACCGCTTTCGGGGAAGTACTGCGGGAACTCCTCGTTGACCTTCGCCAGCACGTTACCTTCGCGGTCGAAGATCATTGAGGTTGTCCCCGTGGTCCCCTGATCTATAGCCAGGATGTATTTCTTCAACCTAAGCTCCTCGCGACTGCTTCCCTATGTCCCGTCCGGTACCGGCTCTCCGAGCCGCAGGTTCGCACTTACGTCGGCCTTAAGACCGCTCCTGTACCCTTTCAGGTAACGCATATACCCCAGCGCCGCTACCATGGCCCCGTTGTCGGTGCAGAGGCCAGAAGAAGGGCAGTGGAGAGACAGGCCGGCGGCCCCGCACTCTTCTTCCATCCACCCGCGAAGAGCCCTGTTGCAGGCAACCCCTCCTCCCATAACCACCGCTCCCAGCCCCCTCTCTGTGGCGGCCCGCACGGTCTTCTTGACGACCACCTCCAGGGCCGCCGCCTGGAACGAGGCAGCCACGTCGCGCGCCTCCGGGACGGAACCCTCCCTTTGCACTTTTTCCATGTATCTTATCACCGCGGTCTTGAGCCCACTCAGGCTGAAATTGTAGTCTCCGCTACTGATCATCGGCCTGGGGAACCGGATCGCCCCCGGGTCGCCATCGCCTGCCAGGTTTTCTATCACGGGGCCTCCCGGGTACCCGAGCCCGAGATACCTGGATACCTTGTCAAAAGCTTCCCCCAGCGCGTCGTCCAGGGTCTCGCCAACGATCTCCATTTCGTCGACCCCCCTGACCTCCGCGAGCAGGGTGTGTCCCCCTGACACCACGAGCGAAAGGTACGGGTATTCGGGCTGGTTCCCCTCCAGCGCGCACGCGAAGGCGTGCGCCTCCAGGTGGTTGATCCCTACCAGCGGCACGCCCCACGACCAGGACAGTCCTTTAGCCGCCGACACCCCCACCACCAGCGAGCCGACCAGTCCGGGGCCCACCGTGACGGCCACCAGGTCCGGCTTCGATGCCACGGTGCCGATCGCTTCCTTGATTACCGGCACTATGGTCTCCACGTGCGCCCTGGCTGCTATCTCCGGGACAACCCCGCCGTAAGCCCGGTGCAGGTCGACCTGCGAGGAGACTACGTTTGATACCAGCTCCCGGCCGTCCCGCACCAGGGCCGCGGAGCTTTCGTCGCATGACGTCTCGATCCCGAGCACCAGCATCAGCCATCACCTTCCCTTTGAGACCCGGGGGGATCCAACCCGGTCAGCCAGGACCGGTAATCCGGGGAAAGAACGTCGCCGGTAGTCATTATCACTGCATCCTCGCCGGAGTCGGCGTAATAACCCTTCCGCAGGCCCAGCTCGTGAAAACCGAAGAGCCTGTAGAACTCCCTTGCTTCCCTGTTCCCCTCTCTCACCTCGAGTGAAAGATATCCGGCCCCAACCACCGGCGCGCGGCGAATGCACTCCCGCATCAGAGCGGTGCCGATTCCGCGCCTGCGAAAACCGGGTGCCACAGCCATGTTGGTCATGTGTACCTCGCGCCCGACAAGTTGGGAACCCAGGTACCCGAGCAGCCGGCCTTCGACCTCGGCGACGAGATACACCGCCCGCGGCGCGAGCCTCAGCTCGTGCCTGAACGTGTCCTCGCTCCATGGCGAGTCAAATATCTCGCTCTCCAACTTCGAGACCGCGGGTATATCGTTCATCGACATGTCTCTCACCTTGATATCCGCGCTCATATCTGTCGGCGCCTCAGACCGGTTTCTTCAGATACATCGGTGTCACGGACACGGCCGTTCCAGCCCCGTCCTCGAGCATTATCCGGTGTGAGAGCTCCAGGAACTCCCTTCCGCCGGGAAAAGTGCCCCCTGAATACACGGGCCTGGCGCCGTCGGCTTCCAGGAGTCCTCCCAGCCGGGCAGGAGGGTCTCCCGCTATCACAAGACCTCTTTGCGGGCCCCGTTCATCACAGTTGTACCCCGGCGCAGCCATGACAGCGCGCGCGATCCCCTCGGGGCCAAGGCACATGTACCCTGAGACCCGTTTCGGCCATCCACCCTCCGGCCGGTATACGGCCGCGTATGAAAGCCCGCGCTTCGCGTCGATCACCGATACCACCAGGCGCGCATCCCGGGATGCCGTCACCGCAACGGCATCGAGCGTCGGCAACGCGACCAGCGGGACGTCGAGCGCCATGGCAACAGCCTTCGCGGTGCTGACTCCGACCTTCAAGCCGGTGAAATTACCCGGGCCGATGCCCACGGCTATGGCGTCGACGCACCAGGGATCCACCTGCGCGCGTTTGAGCATCGAGTCGATGAGCGGCATCAGCCAGCTGGTGTGGCCTTTCTCGGTGTGGAAGTTTTTCTCTTCCAGCAGTACCCCCGGGACACCCAGAAACAGTGCGCCATTTTCGGTGCTGGTATCCCATCCGAGAATCAAGGGGCCATCCGGCATGTTCCTTTTTTCACGCCCGTCATTCTTCACCGGCCGGCACCTCTTCCAGACCCGATATCCGCCTTTCCCATTCAACACTGCCGGCAACCGTTATCAAGCGATCGTCTTCGCCCTCGCCAGAATAGAGATGCACTGTCAGCGCTTCTCCTGGAACAGCATCTCTCACCCGGTCCGCCCATTCGATGACGCACACCCATTCTCCGTCCATGTATTCCTCGATACCGATATCGAATAGCTGGTCCGCGCCGTCCAGTCGAAAAGCGTCCACGTGGCAGAGCCTTATGAGGGGATAAGTGCGCATGATGGTGAACGTGGGGCTCTGCACCGGCCCCTGGTAGCCCAGCCCTCTGGCGATGCCCCGCACCACCACGGTCTTCCCGGTGCCCAGTTCTCCCTGCAGGCCTACCACGTCACCCGGGGACAGCAGCTTCCCCAGGCGGGCGGCGACCTCTATCGTTCGTCTGGTCGAATCACTCCTGATCTCCAACTCCGTCTCCCGTGGAATCAAGGTCAAGCGCGGGGCGCGGTTTCTTTCCCACAAGCGGGCCTGTTCAAAACAACCCCATCTGCTCCGGTTCCGGGGTAGGAGGCGGAGGCGGCGACTCGTCTTCCTCGAGGTAGGCCTTGAGGCGACTGAAATCATCTTCGAGCATGCCCATGGTCGACGCTGCGCGCAGGGCCGCCGCCGGGTGAAACACCGGGACGATGAAATAACCGGCTCCCGTGAACTTCTGCCCGTGCATCTTTGTTATCTGTACGGGTTTATCCATCACTATCGAGGCGGCGACGCGGCCGAGCGCACACACGATCTTCGGTCGTATCAATGCTATCTGCCCCTCCAGGAAGGGGTTACAGGTGTTCGTCTCCTCAGGCTGGGGATCCCGGTTGCCGGGAGGGCGGCACTTGACGACGTTGGTGATATAGACGTCCCCGCGCCTCAGGCCTATACCGCTCAACAGCCGGTCGAGCAGCTTGCCGGCGGGCCCGACGAACGGCAACCCCTGGGCGTCTTCGGCCCTGCCCGGGGCCTCCCCGATGAACATCAGGCGCGCTCTCTCGCTACCGTCCCCGAAGACGAGACGGGTGCGTCCTCCGCTCAAGGAACAACGCGTGCATTCACCCAGCATCTCTCTGAGCTCACCAAGGTTCCTGGCCTCGTTCATGTGCCACCCCGCGACTACGGACCCTTACACGTATCACACGAGGATGCCGAGCAGGTTCCACACCCGCTGCCCGCGCTCCCCGAGAACCTGTCACCTGACTTAACGCCGAATGTGCTGAACAGTTTGGCAAGCCTGCCGGCCCCGCACTCGGGACAGGTCACCCTCTCACGGCCGCGGACCAGCTTCTCGAAGCGGTTCCCGCAACCCCTGCATCTGTACTCGTATATCGGCATTCGCTTCTACCTCGAGAGTTCTTTTCCTACCACGCTATCATAAGTACTTCGTCAACTTTTCGAAAGGTATCCTGCCCGTTCTGTGGGGCTCCCCCGCCGGGTGTCCTATCGGAACGAGCGCCAGAGGCCTTACCCTGCCCGGCAGGCCCAGCACTTCCGCGGCCTTTGCCTCGTTGAAAGCGCCGACCCAGCACGCCCCGAGCCCTTCGGCAACCACCCCCAGGAGCAGGTTCTCAACCGCGGCCGCGGTGTCCTGGATCGAGTACAGCGACTCGCCCCTCGCTCCGTAGCCACTGGCGCTTGCGTCAAGGTCGGCGCAGAACACCACCACGACCGGTGCCCCGGCGACATACGCCTGCCCGAAGGCCGCTTCGGCCAGCCCTTCACGGACCTTCGCATCCCTTACCACGAAAAACCTCCACGGCTGGATGTTCCCCGCGGTAGGAGCACGGCAGGCGGCGGCCAGAAGTCTTTTCACCGTGTCGTCCGGCACGTCCTCTTCCGTGAAGCGCCTTACGCTCGCCCTCTTTGTTATAGCATCGTAAACGTCCATCATGCATCTCCGGGAGCTGGCGCAATTGCGCCAAAGGGTAGCCTACGGACCCGTCATATCACGCGCCGCGGGGACGCCTCCAGCTCCCTCGGCCCTCAAGACGGCGGACCTTATTGCCTCCGCGGTCCCCCGCGCCGCCAGCACCTCGACCGCATCCTGCAGCACGTCTACCCGGCCCGTGGCCAGCACGAAGACCGTGTCGCCGTCGTACCTGGTGTGTGAGGGCCTTACGGCTCGAGCGATACCGTTATGGCCCTGTAGCGCAACGCGCGCCGCCATCGTGCTGTCGAGCGCCGCATCCGTGGCTATCACTACCAGGGTGGTGCTCTCCCGGGTACCGAAGGGGGCGATGTCCACCGCCTTGCATATCATCTTCTCCGCGCCCGCCCATCCACCCGAGCTGTCCCGCACACCGGCTATTATCGAGCCGTTGTCATCCACAACGTCGCCGAAACTGTTCACGACCGCCGCCACCTCGAGCCTGAAACGCTCACCCTGGAAACGGTACAGGCCGAAGCCCCCTTTCGTCGAAAGCGCGCGGCCCGCGGCGTTCCCCACCGTGGCCCCCATGCCGGCCCCGACCTGCCCTTCGCTCTCCTCGTCAATACGCGCCTCGCAGCACGCCCGGTAGGCCATCTCCGGGTCCGGGCGCAATCCGCCGTCGCCGAAGTCGAGGTCATAAATCACCGCCGCGCTGACGATGGGTACCGGCCCGGACGGCGTCGGGTAGCCGATGCCCCTTTCCTCGAGGAACCGCACCACTCCCTGCGCTGCGCCGAGCCCGAATGCGCTCCCACCAGCAAGCAGTACGGCGTTGACCTCGGCAACGGAGAACATCGGCCTCAGCAGCTGCGTTTCCCTGGTCCCGGGCGCGCCTCCCCTCACCTCGCACGAACCGACCGTCCCTTCCGGCGGGAGAAAAACGGTACAACCAGTCAGCGCGTCCGTATCGCCGGCGTGCCCTACCTTTATCGTTCCCAGCACGTTTATTCACTCCATTCGCTTGAGCCGAACGCCCTCTTGGAGAAGCCGTCGAGAACGTCGTTGAACCGGCGGTACTCCTCGATGTAGCTCGTGTGCCCGGTATCGGGTATCAGGTGAAACTCGGAGCCCGTAATATTCATCTCATCCATGCCCCCCATCCTTCCACGCCCGAGGCGGCACTCATCCACCACTCATTTTACCTTTAAAATCAGGGGCAATATACTCCAACGCTCCCGCTCTGCCCGCGATGATCCCTTCCTTCTGCGCCACTCTCACCCGGAAAAGCAGTCGGGAGACCCCCTGCCCGGGGCCGACGCCGGCATGCACTAAGACGTCCCGGCCGCTGAGGAGGGGTGCTGAATCCTGCAGCCAGAAGTAATCGTTCACCGCCCTCCTGACTGTGCGCCTGTACAGCTCGACGCCCTCCCGGGTGGAAGCTTCGCCGCGGGTGGCGAGCCTGTCGGCGAGCGACAGCATAGCGACATCTATGCAGTTGCTGCCCAGTCCGGCGACGGCACGCAGGCGGTCCCCGGTGGATTCCCCTTCCTTGATCAGAAAGCCGAACGCCATGTGCTGCCCAACCAGTCCCGCAAGGTAACTCCTTCCCCTGTGGCCCAGCGCGAGCCGCCTTCCTATGTCCACTGCCAGGCGCGCTCCCTCAAGCTGGTGGCCCTGGAACCTTATCCTTCCGGACGGCTCCACTCTCATGGCTGAGGGCTTTCCGATGTCGTGCAGCAGGGCGGCTATCGCGAGGTACGTCCTGCGATCAAAGCCACCTTCCAGTTTTTCCTCGAGGTGTGAAGCCAACCTGCCGCTTTGAGCCGGAAAAGCGATGGAGGGGGTTTCCATGAACTCCTCGAGCAGTCGCAATACCTCGACCGTGTGTTCCCAGACACCCAGATGGTGATAGTAGTTCTGTGGCACGTCAAAGACGGCTTCGAGCTCGGGGAACATGGCCCCCAGAACACCGAGCTTTCGCAAGAAAAGGGCCCTGGATACCAGGCCTCCGCCGCTGAAGAGGCGCCCGAGCAGGCGGAAAGCCCTTCCCGGCGCCAGCCGCTTCACCTCAGGTGCGGTGGACTTCAGGGTGAGCCAGGTAGCCTGATCGGGCTCAAGACGGTACCTGTGGCATAACCCCGCAGCCACCATGACCCTGGCTGGATCGTGGCTGACGGAAAGCCTCGAGACGGCCCTTAGCCGGCCGTCTGAGAGATCTGAAAGTCCCGCGAAGGGGTCGAGCAGCCGTACCTGTCCCTGTACGTCCGACAGGTCGACCGCCATCGCATTCACCGTGAACCCTGCGCCGGCGAGGTGGCCTTCTATTCCCTGCGCGGCCAGGGGCACCAGCGAAATACTTCTCTCTTCGCGGGTCTTCCCCGGCAGCGTGTAAGTACCTTCACGGCCTTTAAGCGCGACCGGTCTTCGGCCTGTGCCGGCGGCCAGCTCCCCGGCGGCCTGTGCCGTGTTCCCCGTGCACGCCAAGAGTATCCCGCCAGGCGCGATGCCCGCCAGCGCGTCGGATATGTACGAACCGCAGATATAGCGCGATTGTTGCCCCGGGATCGTTATCGCGTTGATTATGTCGCGAAGCAGGTCATCGCGCCGGAGCGCCTCGTTGAGGTTCTTGTGGTGGTTTTCCATCGGGAGTTGACGGGACGCGGCGGCCGGTTACCTGCAGCCCCTGAGAGGCAGTCGCTACCGCTGCCACGCGACCCTGACGAACCTGTCTTTAGCCTGCCACTTTATCTCCAGGTTACCTTTGAAAGCCTTCTCCAGCTCCTTGCCTATCCTCTCCGCGAGGCTGTGATCGGTTGTCTCGATGACCATGCCTTCCTTTTGTTCTGTCACCTCCAGGATGCGGGCCGCGACGTTCCTGTGCCTGCCTTTGCTGGCTACCCTGTTCACAATGCTTCGGACCTCCATCCGGTGGGCTCCGATGAAGCTTCCCCTGATGGTCACCACACCCTCGACCTGTCGCTTTTCAATGCGAAGACAGCCCACGCAGAGCTGGTTCTCCAGCTTTGCTTTGCAGAACCGACGGACCTGGTCATCGTCCGGCTCCGGGATCCATCGATGACCGTCGTAGAGAGCTCCACACCCGGGACAGACCTTCATATGACCGATCTCCCTTCATTCGCCTTCCACTTCCTGGTCCAGATCGTCCGTGAAAACGCGTGGAACGCGCGAGCTGATCATGCAGGTAACCTCGTAGTTGATCGTACCCAGCCGCCGCGCGACCTCATCCACTGTTATCTCCTCTTCACCGTCCCTGCCGATAATGACGGCAGGCGCCCCTGCGTAACCCTGCTGCGGCCCGATATCGACCATGCAGAGATCCATGCAGATCACACCGACCACGGGCCTTCTGCGTCCGCCAATGAGAACTTCTGCCTTGCCGGACAGCAGGCGGCTCATGCCATCCGCGTATCCGAGCGGAAGCGTCGCGATGTACGTATCCTGGACGGGGGCGTATTCCAGCCCGTAGCTGATGCCGTTACCCGCCGCCACCCGTTTGACGAAAACCACTTTGCCCTCCAGTGAAAGGGCAGGCTTGAGCCGATCGATATTCGGCACGGCCCCTGACGGCGGCAGCCCGTACATGGCTATACCCGGTCTCACCATGTCGTAATGGCTTCGTGGAAACGCCATCACGCCGGCGCTGTTCGCCGCGTGCCTGATTACAGGGTGGCCAAGTACCGCCTGCGCTTCCTCGGACGCCTTTTCAAACAGGTCCATCTGCCTGTCCGTGAATGGATTGTCGGGCTCGCTGGCAAGAGCGAAATGGGTGTAGATGCCCTCCACCTCGATTCCGGGCAGGTCTCTCAGTAAAGCCGCGAATTCAGCGACGCTTTCCGGGTAGATACCGACCCGGCGCATACCGGTGTCCACCTTGATGTGCACCCACGCTTTTGTCCCCCGGGCCACCGCCTCCTCGGAAAGCGCTCTCGCGAGCTCCGGAGTGTAGACCGAGCAGATCACGTTGCTCTCCATGACCGCGTCCAGGCCGTACGGAGGGGGCTCGAACAACAGGTATACGGGACAATCGATGCCGGCCCCGCGAAGGCGCAGGGCCTCTTCAACCAGCGCGACACCGAGGCAATCTGATCCGGCGCGGAGCGCGGCCCGAGAGACCTCGATGTCACCGTGGCCGTATGCGTTCGCCTTCACCACAGCCATGAACCGGCAGCCCGCGGGCAGGAGGCTTCTCAAAAAAGCGATGTTGTGCCGAACGTTCGCGAGGCTGACGACCGCCTCGAGCGGCCTTATGACCTCGATACCGGCACTCATGCCCGCCGCAATCAAGCGCGACCTCTTCTTCTCAATCTGAACCCTCCACCGGTATGTCCCTGCTTATGAGCCTGACTATGTCTGCCATGGTAATGATCCCCACCAGCCGGCCATCATTCACCACCGGAAAACGCTTCAGCTTCTTCTTGGTCATGCGGGTCGCTGCTTCCTCCACCGGGTCATCTGCTTCGACCGTCTCGACGTTCTCGGTCATCAGGTCTTCGGCAGTTGCCGCGACTGACCTGCGGAACTTCTCCTCGAACCGGTGCAGGCTCCCCGGCACAAAAACGTAACCGTCAAGAAAGTGCACGAAGGACGGGAACTTCACGTCGGTGTCCTGGACAACGAGGTCACTCTCCGTGACTATTCCCAGCAGGTCCCCGGACTCGTCGACGACCGGTACTCCTCCGATGCCCCTGTCGATCATGATGCGCGCAACATCGGTGACCGTTGTTTCCGGAAGAACCGTTACGGGGTCGGGTGTCATAGCCTGCGACACCTTTAACGTCTTCATCACATCATCACCTTTCAGTCATGATCAAGGCCTGCGCATTGCCAGCGGGAGATGCCTTGCGACATCCCCGGCCAGCATCCCGACCTCCCCGTCGATCTGCGCAGCCAGGTCCGCGGCGTGGCCGTGGAAGTAGGCTCCCGCCACGGCGGCTTCAAAAGCGCTCGCGCCCTGCGCCACGAATGACGCCACGCAGCCTGTAAGGACGTCTCCCATTCCCGCCGTCGCCATACCGGGGTTGCCGGTGGTGTTCACCCGCACCGCCCCGGCAGGCTCGGCAATCACCGTACCTGCTCCCTTTAGAACCACGACCGCCCCCCATTTCGCCGCCGCCTCGCGGGCGGTTCCGATACGATCACCCTGTATCTCCTGTACGCCTTTGTCGAGCAGCCTGGCCAACTCGCCGGGATGCGGCGTCAGTACGAACGGTGCCTCTCTCCCGGCGAACAGGTGGGTGTGCCCGGCCATGGCATTCAGGCCGTCCGCGTCTATCACCATGGGGATCAGCAGGTCAGAGACAAGCTCCCTGGTGACCTTGACCGTCTCCTCATGGGTGGACAGCCCGGGCCCCAGTGCAAGCACGTCAAAGCCACCGCTCAACTCGGCAATCATCACCGAAGCCTTGAGCGAGAGCGTTCCCTCAGAGGTCTGCGGAAGCGGCCGGGTCATGACCTCGGTCAGCTTCATCTCCATTACCTGGTGTACGCCCTCCGGCACTGCCAGCGTAACCAGCCCCGCGCCGGACCTGAGCGCCGCAGAAGCGCACAGTGCCGCCGCGCCGGTCATCCCCGGTGACCCCGCTACGACCAGCACGCTCCCGCACTGCCGCTTGTGCGCATCCCGCACCCGCGACGGTAACAGGCGTTCCGCCTCCCCGGGCGTCGTCAGGTAGACGTTCGATTCGGGCACGGATTCCATCAGTCGTGAGGGTATCCCGATGTCGACCACATCTATCTCGCCGGCAAGCGCCGCCCCGGGGAACTGGACGAGACCGACCTTCGGGGCGGCGAAGGTCACCGTCCTTTCCGCTCTCACCGCGGCACCCGGCACGGCGCCGGTTTCACCGGCCACCCCGCTCGGTATGTCGACCGACAGCACCGGGCACCCGGAGCCGTTGATCGCCTCGATTGCTTCCTCGAAGACACCTTCAGGCCTGCCCGAGAAACCGGTCCCGAATATGGCGTCGATAACGAGATCAAACGGTGGGTCGGCACCGGTGAATTCTCCGAAAGGAGTGTCTTTGGAAACCTTCACGACCCGGAGAGGCAGGCCGTTGAGCCTATCGAGGTTGGCCATGGCGTCACCACTGAACCGCGAAGCGGATGCCAGCATAAAAACGGTTACCTCCAGGCCTTTGCCTGTCTGCCCGGAAAGCAACCTCGCGGCCACGAACCCGTCGCCGCCGTTATTGCCGCCGCCGCACCATACAGCGACCTTCCTGCCGCCCGAGCTCGAGAGCATATCCCTCGCGGCGCGCGCCGCTTCCCCTCCGGCACGCTCCATAAGCTCAATGCCGGGGATCTTCTCGCTATCTACGGCCACCTGGTCTATCCGGGCCATCTCCCGCGGCGTTACAACCCTCAACTGCTCCTCCACCTAGGCTCCCATTCAAACGATTTCACCGCGGTACCCCTTATACCTTCAAATAACGGCCCTCGAAGTACCGTGAGAACACCTGATCAACAGGACACCGCCGGCGCAAAGGCCGAGGCCCACTCCCGCCAGTACTGGCAACAGGCCAGGAAGGGAGGGGAGCAGGTGCTTGACCAGCATCACCGAATCACCACCCGGGATCATGACGTGGAGACGCCGTTTTCGGAGACTCAGGCTGCGTAGAAGCGGGAGCGCCGGGATCATGCGTAGTAGCTCCCCCGTCATGAAGGTTCACGCGCATCTGGCCGATGAGCCTGGCGCCGCAGTGATGACAGGCTAGAGTCTCATTCCACGGTCACGGTCTTGGCCAGGTTGCGCGGCTGGTCCACGTTGCAGCCCCTCAGCTTCGCGATGTGATACGCGAGCAGCTGCAGGTGCAGGACCGTCAGAACAGGGTAGAGCATCTCCTCGGTGGTCTCGGGGACCCACAGAACGTCCTCGCAGATCCCCTTGATATCGGGATCACCCACGGTCGCCACAGCCAGGACCGGGGCGCCGCGCGCCTTCACCTCCTGGATATTCGAGAGCATCTTCTCGTATACGGAATCGTGCGGGACGATCGCCACCACTGGAACACCCCTGTGCAGGAGGGCGATCGGCCCGTGCTTCATCTCCCCGGCCGGGTAGCCCTCAGCGTGTATGTAAGAGATCTCTTTGAGCTTGAGAGCTCCCTCCATCGCGATCGGGTAACCGACACTCCGCCCCAGGAAAAGAAAATCGTCGCAGTCATGGTACTTCCCGGCGCAGGCCTCGACAGGACCGCTGTCGGCAAGCACAACCTCCATCTTCTCCGGCAGGCTCTTCAGCTCGTCCGTGATCGCGGCGTACTGCTCGTCGTCCACGGCACCCCTCAGGCGCCCGAGATGCATGGCCAGGACGTACATGGCCGCCATCTGCGATGTGAAAGTCTTGGTCGCGGCCACCCCGACCTCGGGACCGGCGTGGGTATAGATCACACCATCCGCCTCACGCGTCATCATGCTGCCCACCACGTTCACCACCGCGATCACGCTCGCTCCACGCCTGCGCGCCTCGCGGACTCCGGCCATGGTATCAGCCGTCTCGCCCGACTGGCTTATTGCCACCACCAGGTCTTCCGCAGTCACAACCAGGTTCCGGTAGCGGAACTCTGAGGCGATCTCTATCTCTACTGGAAGCTCCGCCCATCGCTCGAAAAGATACTTCGCCAGGAGGCCGGCGTGGTACGAGGTCCCGCATGCTACGACAACGATACGCCTCAAGCTCCTGGCGCCTTCGCCTGTCAGCCCGAGCTCCTCGACCACTATCTCTCCGGAGGGGCCGAACTTGTCCCTCAAGGTATCAGCTACCGCCCTCGGCTGTTCGTAGATCTCCTTCAGCATGAAATCCTCGTAACCGCCTTTCTCGGCGGCGTCTATGTCCCATTCAACCTCCGACTCCTGTCTGGTCAACACGTGTCCATCGAGGCCGGTGATGACGCAACCGTCACCGTCCACCTTGAGCAGATCGTTGTCTTCCATGAAGATGACGCGCCTGGTGCTCGCCAGGAAAGCAGAAACGGCGGAGGCCACAAAGAACTCGTCGTCGCCGAGCCCCAGTACCAGCGGGCTGTCGCGCCTGGCCGCGACGATCGTACCGGGTTCGCTTTTGTGTACCGCCACCACGGCGAACGAGCCCTCCACGCTCTTCAGGCTCATCCGCAGGGCTTCGGCAAGGTCACCGGCGTAATTCTCCTCGAGCAGGTGGGCGAGCGTCTCGGTATCGGTCTCGGAAGCGAACTTGTGACCCCTTTCGGTCAACTCGCTTCTAAGCTGAATGTAATTCTCGATGATTCCGTTGTGCACCACGGCGATGTCGCCGTGGCAGTCCATGTGCGGGTGCGCGTTCTCTCTGGTAGGAGCCCCGTGGGTCGCCCAGCGCGTGTGGCCGATGCCGGCCGTGCCGGGCAGCTCGGTGTCTTTCAGGACCTCCCCCAGGGAATCCAGGTTGCCGACGACCCGTACGCACCCGGCATTTCCATCAGGCGATATCACGCAGATCCCTGCGGAGTCGTAGCCGCGGTACTCGAGCCTGCGAAGGCCATCGAAGAGTATTGGCTCTGCCTCTCTATGTCCAACGTATCCGACTATTCCACACATGATCAAAGACCGCCTATTCTTTCAACCGAGCTCTCTGGTGATCGCGTCAACTATGGACCTGGCGATCTCCTCCGCCGTGCCCTCGCTCTCCGCTTCGACCATCACGCGCTCCACAGGCTCGGTCCCGGATGACCTGACAAGTACCCTCCCGTGGTCCCCCAGCTCACCTCTGTACTTCTCTATCAGGTCCCAGACCGCCATTCCCTCCTCCAGCCGCCGGCCCGACCCGGACCTGGCGCTCAACAATACCTGGGGGTACTTTCGCATGATGTCGAAAAGCCTTGAGATGGGTTCGCCAGATTCTCTGATTATTCCTGCTACCAGCAGCGCGGTGAGCGTACCATCCCCGGTCGAAGCGTGCTCGTGGAATATGATGTGCCCGGACTGCTCTCCGCCTATCAAGGCTTCCCTGGCCTTCATCTCTTCGATGACGTACCGGTCCCCCACCTGGACCTGGACTGATTCCACTCCGAGCTCATCAAGGGCACGGTAGAGCCCGAGGTTGCTCATCACGGTGGTGACGACCAGGGGCGGGTCGAGCCTGCCCTTTTCTTTCAGGTTTCGCGCCGCGATGGCCATGATATAGTCACCGTCACGGACCTTCCCGTTCTCGTCGACGCAGATGCAGCGGTCGGCATCCCCGTCCAGGGCGAACCCGACGTCGGCCTTCCATGACTTCACAAGCTCGACGAGGCGCTCCGGATGCGTTGACCCGCAATCCAGGTTTATGTTTTTTCCATCCGGTTGGGTGCCTATCGCTTCGACCGTCGCTCCAAGCCTTTCAAACACGCCGGGGCAGACCCGGAACGCCGAGCCATGCGCGCAGTCCAACGCGACGCGGAGACCGTCAAGGCCAAAACCCGTGGCTGAGATCAGGTGATCGATGTAACGCTGCTCGGCTTCCTCCACCAGCACGGCCCGTCCGACCGGCCCACCTTTGCCGTTACCGGCGGCGGCCTCGAACTCGGCTTCTATCGCTTTCTCGGTCTCGTCCGGGAGCTTGACGCCGCCCGGCCCGAAAACCTTGATACCGTTGTCATGGTAAGGATTATGGGAAGCGGAGATCACCAGCCCGGCCTCGGCTCCCAGGGCCTCGATCTCGAAAGCCACCGCTGGGGTAGGCAGGACACCCACCAGGAACGCTTCTGCCCCCTCGGCCAGCAGGCCGGCGACCAGGGCGGACTCCAACATCATCCCGGAAACGCGTGTGTCTCGACCCACCACAACCCGGTGCCTGCCTTCACGCCGGCTCAGCGCCCGCACCATGGCCCGGCCCAGCTGGAGCCCCAGCTCAGGAGTAAGCTCCTTGTTCGCTTCTCCTCTGATACCGTCTGTACCGAAATACTTTTTCAAACCGTTTAAGTCTCCCCCGAAGGTAAAGGCAGCATCCCCGTCACCTTTTCGGCAAATATACCATACCGATGTGGTGTCAGACAGGGGGCCGGCTCATGTTCACGGCATACGCGAACAGCAACTTTCGGTGGTTTCGCGCAGCGCTTGAGGCAGGGTTAACGTTTTGAGAACTGGGGCTTCTTCCGGGCGCCCTTGAGCCCGTACTTCTTGCGTTCCTTGATGCGGGCATCCCTGGTCAGGAACCCGGCCTTCTTCAACTCGGCTCTCAGCGTTTCGTCCGCTTGCACCAGCGCCCTGGCGATCCCGAGCCTCAGCGCGCCGGCCTGGCCCGAGATGCCACCTCCCTCGATCTTTGCCACCAGGTCGTAGCTTTCCTTCAGGTCGAGGTGGGTGAGGGGCGACAGTATCATCAACCGGTGAGTCCGGTTTGGGAAGTACTCTTCCAGCGCTCTGCCGTTAACCTTGCTTTCGCCGGAACCCGAGTAGAGCCGCACTCGAGCGATAGACTGTTTGCGGCGGCCGGTCCCTCTGAAATAATCCTCTTCCAATTCTGCTCCTAGCCTTTTAACTTGAGCGGCTGTGGCCCCTGGGCCTGGTGCGGGTGCTCGCTGCCTGCATACACGTGCAGCTTCTTCAACATCGCTCGGCCCAGCCGGTTTCGTGGCAGCATGCCTTTCACCGCCAGCTTTATCACCTGTTCGGGGCTCTTGTCGAGAAGCTTCTCGAACGGGACCTCGGTGAGGCCCCCGGGATAACCGCTGTGGTGGTAATACTTCTTCTTGAATTCCTTGCCACCGGTCACGGCGACTTTCCGGGCGTTGATGATCACAACGAAATCACCGGTGTCCATGCTGGGAGTGAAGATCGGTTTGTGCTTTCCCCTGAGCACCTGGGCAACCTCGGATGCCAGCCTGCCGAGCACCTGCCCCTCCGCGTCGACCAGCAGCCACTTGCGTTCTATGTCCGCCGGTTTAGCGGAGTATGTGTCCTTTGTCAGCTTCAAGTGAGCCAAGTCCTGCTCCTCGTAAAAAAGACGCCCTGCAGGCGCCATAACGTACGTTGATAGTAGGTTAATCCCCTCCGGGTGTCAAGGAACCGCATTGCCTCACAATAAAAGTATCCCAAATGGATTCGTTGCCTTAAAAACAAAAAGTACCCGAACGATCACCGTGTAGGACCGTTTCCCCGGGTAGGAAAGCTTTCTATCCCGGGGTGAGGAAGGTGTCGCTGGACATGGCAACGAGGGTTCGCATCACCAAAGAGGTTTCGAAGAGGTACCGGAGAGCATCAAAGAAGGAGAAAGGCAAGATCTTAGACGAGTTCTGCGCCACCACCGAATACAACCGGAAGTACGCCGGCAGGGTACTGCGCAAGGGGCCGGACAGGAAAGGCGGGAAGTCGCCGCCGGGAAGGCCGAGACCCCTGCGCACCCATGGAAGGAAACCGGTCTACACCAACGATGTCCGGAAGGCACTCGTCAAGATATAGGCGATTCTGGACTGCCCCTGCGGGAAGAGGCTGGTGGCCGTGCTCCCCGAGACGGTGAGGGTGCTGGAGAAACACAAGGAGATAAAACTCTCTGGCGACGTGAGGGAGAAGCTGCTATCCATCTCCGCCTCAACCGCCGACAGGCTGCTCTCCGGCGAGCGCAAGAAGTTCGAGCTCAAGAGTCGCTCCAAGACCAGGCCGGGAAGCCTGCTCAAGCACCAGATACCCATCAGGACGTTCTCCGAGTGGGACGACTGCCGGCCCGGCTTCCTCGAGATGGACCTGGTGGGCCACGACGGAGGAAACCCTTCGGGCGACTTCTGCCAGAGCCTGGACGCGACCGACGTCGCCACGGCGTGGACAGAGGTCCGCGCGGTCAAGAACAAGGCCCAGAAATGGGTGTTCGCAGCGCTGGAGGATATCTCCGAGGCCCTGCCGTTCCCGCTCCTGGGCGTGGATTCCGACAACGGGTCTGAGTTCATCAACGCCGAGCTCAAGAGGTACTGCGAGGCCGAGGGGGTCACCTTCACACGCAGCCGCCCCTACCGCAAGAACGATTCCTGCTTCGTTGAGCAGAGGAACTACACGGCGGTGCGGCGCAACGTGGGCTACATGCGCTACGACACCGAGGAGGAGCTCGACATCCTGAACAGGCTCTATTCGGTACTCTGCCCCTACATCAACTTCTTCCTCCCCACGATGAAGCTCGTGGAGAAAGAGATATAAGGTTAAATATCCGTGTGTTATGGTATAAGATATTTAATAGCTACATTTTCTAGAAAATCATTTTGAGATTCGACCTTCGGCTGGAATTTTACCCTCCGGGCCTAAAGGAGAGGGCGGAAGTCGGCCCGACCTTCTGGGCTGAGCGGGTTCCCAGCGGAGACGTTGAAGCTGGCGCAGGGGAAATCGAGGAATCCGAATGATGGAGAGTAGTTGTTCAATCGGAATCCAGGGTAAGGGAGGTGATAAGAAGAGGAATTAACGGCATCGATTGACATCAATAACAGAAGGGAGGTTATGACATCAAAAGATGCCGGGAAAATCGACTGAAGTCTGGATTACTCAGGGGGTAAGGTAATGAAGAGGAGTTTATTCATTATACTGGTTGCTGTTCTGCGGTAACCAAGAACCAAAAACGTATTGAAGGGAGTAGTGTGGTGAAAAAGTCTCGCAGTAAATTGTGGATGCTTCTCGTAGCTGTCGTAGCTGTAGCTGTCGCAGCTGTTATAGTCTTGGCCCTTGGCCCAGCTGCTGTTTTTACCGCGGAAGCATCATATCGTGATCTTAAGTGTGATGTTGTTGTTGTGAACGGTAGGGTAATGGATCCTCTAACTCGGTTAGATAAAGTAGCCACTGTAGGGATAAAAGATGGAAAAATTGTAGCAATTACCTCCCAGCCCGGAGAAACTCAATCCCTGAGAGCAAGAGCAGTAAAAGTCATTAATGCATCGGGATTAATAGTTGCTCCCGGTTTTATTAATATTCACGGACATGAAGGTGTTATCCGCGATACCCTGGCTTACGGTGTTCTAGATGGTGTTACTACGATGATCGGAGGCAACTGCGGATCATCGCCGTACCCGCTGGCCAATTTCTTTACTGGCCTGGAAGAAACCGGGATCGTGGCAAACTATGGCACATTTTTGGGTCATCATACTCTAAGGGCCGCAGAAGGGCTCGGTCCTTATTCTACGGCGACCCCAGCTAAAATAATTGCTATGGTAGCGAGGGTATCTGCTGAAATGGAGGCAGGCGCTTTAGGAATTTCGTTCGGGCCGTTTTATCATCCCATGGTCACCTACAATGAAATGGTGGCGTTGGCCACGGAAGCGGCGAATTTCGGAGGCGGTGCTTCAATACATACCAGATATGCCGTTCCGTATCCTGTACCCCAACCACCGACCGGAAACCCGAAGTTGGATCTGCTCGATGTCAAGGCGATTGAAGAAGCGATAAGCCTGGCAAGGGATGCGGATACCCCCTTGTTAATCTCTCACATGGGTGGGCCCATTCTGGGCAAAGGTAGTGCCGGTATGGCCCTTGAGATGATCGGGTCGGGTTTGGAAGAAGGCCTAAAGCTTGGCGCCGATGTCTATACTTACGATTACGTTTCTGTATCGATCACACATCCACTTTTTATGCTCCCTAAAGCAGAGCTTGATCTGGTACTGGAACGAATTGGCAGTGTGCCAGCCGATTGGTATCCAACGTCCGATTTAATAATCGGTGGGCAACTTTACATGGAGGCCTTCCAACCATTCGAGTCAACAGATCAACTGCTCTATTTAAGGGCACAGGTTATGGCAGGGAAACTCGCACCCTTTACTGTTTGTGGCAATGCCATTAGATCGGAAGAAACATGGCTATGGATGAACGCTCCTTTCGTGATGTTGGAAAATGATGCTGCTGTTGCTTCAAACCCTGACCTTGGCCGGCCAGCCATGACCGGCAACTATTCCAACTTCTTCGGTTACTGGGTTAGAGAAAAGGGTACTCTCGACATGATGTCTGCACTGAAAAAAACATCAACCATGCCGGCGCAATTCTTGGGACTTGAGGACAAGGGCAGCATTCAGGTTGGTTACGATGCGGATATCGTGCTTTTCAACCCGGATACGATTATAGACACATCAAAAATGAAACCGGGTGAAACGCTGAATCCTCCGATTGGTATCCCTTATGTTATCGTGAATGGTGTACTTGTATTGGAAAATGGTAATTCGACCGGTGCAAAACCAGGTAAGGTAATCCGTCGGACCTGGGATATCCCGGGTTATCTACCCGGTCCCTGGAATGAGAGCGGCGAACTTTAGATGTTGGGCAAATACACAGTTGATTAAAATCACATCAGACAACCGAGGCCCCGGGACCACCCGGGGCCTCTCCTTCTTGCTAGTGGCACATCTGGGTTAATATGGGTCAAGAGGAAGCTAAGGCGGCAGTATGCGAAGCTCAACCCGGCCGCGCTCAAGAGGGAGATACTCGGGCTTCAGGACAAGCTCTACAAGCGGGCGGTGTTCAAGGGTGGGAAAGAGGAATCCAGTGAAAAAGACCATCCCGTCGCGAGCTCCAGAAGGTAGCCTCCCGAGCCCGGGGATTCCGCTCGGCCTACGGCCTCGCTCCATCCCCGGGCACCATACTTCCATCTGTTGCAGAACGCAAGAACAGCCGCAGGGGGGAGTAAGATTTCGGGTACATTTCTTTATGAGTCAACGAATGATCGTTCGGGTACATTTTTTATTGACGCAACGGGGGAACAAGTTGTCCTGCTGGGATGTCGTCCGGCGCGGGTCAATGGCCCTGGAAGTATGAATTGAGCCCCTGCACGATAGCGTCGGCGACCCTGTCCTGGCCGGACGGGTTTCCACTTACCATCGAGGGGTCGTTCTCTATGAGCACCACCGGGACCCTCGACAGCACTGACCCCACGTACGCTGCCCCGGTGTTATTCGACGTGCCTCCCGCGTCGTTCATCTTCCTGCTTACACCGACTCCCTGCAGGAACGGGAACATCGCCTGGGCCAGCCCGGCGCTGGCGTTCGCCACCGCGGGGTCGACGTACACGATGCTGTTACCGTGTTGCTTGTACTGCCCGTCACCCGGGTAAAGTATCGCGTGCAGGGAGGGGTCGTAATGGAGGCGGACCATCACAGAACAGTTGTTTCCCGTGTCTGCCCTGGTCCTCAAGCTTGCGTACGAGTCCGCGGTGCTCTTGGTCATGGTCACGCTGTAACCGGCCCGCTCCAGGCGCTGTCGGACCTTGACCGCCAGCTCCCAGTTGGCCTGCAGCTCCCCCGAGGCGCCACCGTTGTCGGCCACATCCAACCCGGTGGCGGGGTCTATCTCGCTTGCCGGCGAACCAGTCGAGTGTCCCGGGTCGATGCACACCGACCGCCCACTCCCGGTTGCCGGGGTCTGAGGAGGCGTGGCCGGCTGTGTGGCATCGGCCGGCACGGACTCCGTTACGGGCGCTGGGGCCGACCCCCCCGCGCTTTCAGTCCCGCCCTCCCCGGGCCCGGGAGCGGGGCTGCTTTCCGGGTCCCCGGCTTTAGACACGTAACCGAGGCCCTTCAAGCTCACCGTTACCAGTTCTCCCTGCTCCGCCTGTGTGCCAGCCTTCGGGTTCTGAACCCCGACCCTGGCTTTCCCCAGGTTCTCTACCTCCGAGGTGTCCTGCTCCTGGTCTATCTCGACAGAGAAGCCGGATGCTTCGATCTTCCCCCTGGCGTCTTCGTAGCTCATGCCGACGACATCTGGCACTTTACGTCCGCCGCCGGCGGCGGACAGGAATATGAACAGTAAGACCACGAGCCCGATCGCGATGCCGGCGCCGGCTACCACCAGCCCGGTGACCAGACGGCGGCGCGCTTCCTCCCGCCTCTTCCGGCTTGCCTCTATCCGGTTGTAATCGGGGCGCTCCTGATCCAATTGCCCTCTTCCTGTTGGTATCATCTTGTTTCAGTAGTTTTCAATCGTTAACAATTATAACGCAATCCGACGGTTAATACCTCGATAACCGCCGCCATTCGGTCGTATCTGCTGCCTGCGAGGGTTCCGGGCGGAACCGAAAAACCCCGGGGGGCAAAGCTGTTCTATAATTACCGGACAGTGCTATCTAATCCCGAAACAGGAAAACAATATAAAATAGCCTGGCGCGAAGGCGGCCGGCTCGTCTCCGGCAACAGTACTCTCCGCGTCGCACGCCTTGCCCTCGCCTTTCTCCTTCTCTTAATACCGGTCCTCGACGCCGGATGCGGCGCGGTCTACAGGAAAACTGCTGATTCCGGCCCCGAGGAAACCGTTCAGCGGGAAAGCCAGCATGCAGTCAAGGTCCCAGAGCACTCGTCGGCTCCTGAAACGACACCGGCGCCCGCAGAGTCCCCTGCTCCCGCCACTGCGGCCGCTTTCGACCTGGAACAGTGCGTTTCGCACACCCGGTACCTCGCATCTGTCATCGGTGCCCGGGAGGAAGGTTCACAGGGCGAGGCCTTGGCGTCGCTCTACATACAGGACCGGCTGCGCGAGTACGGCTACGCGCCTTTTGAGCAGGCCTTCCAGTTGCCCCGGTCGGGCCTGTCATCGCTCAACGTGGTGGCCACGCTTGCCGGCGGTGACAGGCCGCAGTACAGGCTCGTCATCGGCGCCCACATGGACACCAGGAACAGGACGGGCGTCTGCCCGGGCGCGAACGATAACGCGACCGGATGCGCGGTACTGCTTGAGCTGGCCCGCGTGTTGAAGATCAACCGCCGGGTCGTGCCCGCTATCGACTTTGTTTTTTTCGGGGCCGAGGAGATCCCGCCCGAAGGGAGCCCTGACGACCATCACTTCGGTTCCAGGCATTTCGTGGCATTACAGGGTGCCGGCGAGCTCGCGAATATCGCCGGCATGATCTCGGTTGACATGGTCGGATACGGAAGCGACTTCCACGCGCGAAACATGTGCAGGGCGCCCCAGGCCATGGTGGACCTTCTGCTGGGAAGCGGCCGATCCCTGGGCCTCACGTACAAACAGGACCCGGAGGGCATGAGCGACCACGAGCCGTTCGAAACGGCCGGCATCCCGTCGGTATGGGTCGAATCCAGGGATGACCCGAGCATCCACGGCCCGGGCGATACATTCGAACACGTTGATTTCTCGAAGGTGCAGAACGCCGGACTGCTCGTGCAGGGTTTCCTGGAGCAGTTCCTCACCCCGCAGAGGGTCGATGAGCTCATCGCCAGGCCCGGGGCCACTTCGTGACGGGTATGAGCGTTGCGACAACCACGTGCGCGCCCGGGTCCTAGAGAGATATGATACTCTCGACATCAGGAACAGGTAACAGGTAAGGGAGTTGATCCAGATGAGCGTGTGCCCCGGATGTGGGAGTGAAGCCGGCGGGGGCAAGTTCTGCTCTCACTGCGGCGCTCCAATCCAGCCGGCTTCCCCCGTCACGCCCTCCGTACCGCCTCTGCCCGTTGTCCCGGCCGCCGTACCCCATGGTAAGCGAACCCTGCTCTGGGTCGTGATAGCCCTGCTGGTCCTTGCCGCGGCCGCCACGGGGGCCGTCCTTGCGGTCGTCCTTCCCGATGAGGAAACCGTAAAGGTCACGTTCGAAAACCCCGGGCCGGATGAGACCATCACGGAGGCGAGCCTGAAGGTCAACGTCAAGGTCCAGGCAGCAGAAAAAGTTAACACGGTGTCCATCTACGTTGACGATGCCATCAAGGAATCGATCGAAAGCGCTCCGTTCGAGGCGGAGATCCCATCCGGGAGAGCAGGCCTGCACGAGTTGAAGGCAGCCGCCTACGACGCGAATGGCAAGCTTCTGGCCGAGGACCTCGTCGAATATGAGAAAAAAGGTCAGAAAGGCACCGACCTTGAGGAAGAGAAAGTAGAGCAGTACAGGTTCGACGCCACTAACTGGATCAACGAGGCCGGTTCGCTGGACAGCGCGATAAAAACCAACGCCGAAGCTATAAACAGCGAACTATCCAAAGGGTACGTCGCGCTTGCCGAGGTGAGACAGGTATACGAGAGGGCTTCTCTGTTGCTCGACGCCGTGCAGAAGTTCGAGCCCCCGGCAGGCATGCTCGATATACAGTCACAGTTCCAGCCGGTCGCCGGGTACCTGAAGACCAGGGCCGACGCGCTGTTGAGTGGAGGCGAAGCGGTTAATGCCGGGAGGAGCTATACCGCCGATTTCAACCGCGGGGCCGCGGCCAAGAGTAAGTTCGACGCCGCCTGGCCCGTCTTCCTCAACGCCTGCCGCGCAAAGGGGTTCAATATTTAGGGGCGCCGTCGAGCCTCTCGGGAGGGTACTCGACCTCCCACAGGAAAAGGCCGTTCGGAGGCACCGGGTCGGCGCACAGCTTTTCACCGCCCTCGAGGTGTCGACCCAGTTCGTCCAGGCTCATGCGCCCTTTCCCTACCGCGAGCAGGGCGCCGGTCATTATCCTGACCATCCTGAACAGGAACGCGTTGGCCCGTACCGACACGCACAGCAGGCCCGGGTATGTCTCCTCCAGGCCGCAACGCAGTACCGTGCGCCTGGTTGTCTTGTCCTCCGCCTTGAGCCTGAACGCGGAAAAATCGTGCTCGCCCTCGAGCAGGCGGCAGGCCTGCTCCATAAGTGGCAGGTCAAGCGGGCCCGGGACATGAAACGAGAACTCTTCGAACACCGGGGAGGGCACCTGCCTGTTGAAGATGAAATAGCGGTACTCCCTCCACACGGCTTCCCGGCGGGGATTGAAATCTTCAGGGACCTCACCCAGTCGCGTAACCGCGATGCCTGGCGGAAGAAGGGCGTTAAGGCTGCGCATCCCTTTTTCCACATCGACCTGTCCGGAAAGGTCAAACGCCACGGCCTGGCCGACCGCGTGGACCCCGGTATCGGTTCTCCCCGACCCGTACGTCCGTGTCTCCTCACCGGTGAAAGCGAGGATGGCTTTCTCGAGGGCACCCTGCACAGTCGGTAAGCCCGGCTGCTTCTGAAAACCGCGAAAGTCCGTCCCGCGGTACTCGAGCGTGACAAGATACCTGGGCAACCTGTTTACCTCCGCCCCGGGGCCACTGCCCCGTGCCTGGATTCTTGAATGTCAGTATTCTATCGGCAGTTTGCCCTCCAAAGGCAAGACCCCGCACTCTCAACCGGCTCCTTCGTGCTCGATGATCGACTCGAGCGATGAATAGCCCACTATCCCACGGTCCACCAGCCGTATCGCCTCACGCAGGTTTGAGGCCAGCACCGGGTCGGGGGAGACCACCGCCATCTGCCGCAGGAGGTCGACTATCTGTTTCATCATCCGCACCATGTCACCGACCGACCGAACCGGAAAACGCGAAAGCATTGCCTCCAGCTCCGCGCCGCCGGCCCATGCATATGCCTCTTCGCCATACCCTGTATCGAGCGACCCCAGGAGATCGAGCTCCCTTTCGTCCTCCGCGGTCTTCATATCCACTTCGATTATCTCCAGCCTCTCGAGCAGGTCGGACAGCCCGCCTTCGAGGTGCTCCTGGTCCTCGCGGGCCCACCTGTCCTTTTCCCCCTCCCCTTCTCTTGATTCGTAGATGAACCACGATGCCGCCGCGGCAAGCTCCCGCGGCTCCAGTTGCGCCAGGGCCCCCTCGCACATAGCTTCGACCAGCAGCAGGTCGCATTCGTTGTAGACCCGTCGCAGGATAGAGCCCCTGGGGGTCAACTTCTCTCCTTCCATGAAGTCGAACTCATTGAGGATTTCCACCACGTCTTTCAGGTGCCTGGATACGACCTCGTGCCCCGAGTCCCTTTCCTTCTTCATTGACTTGACCTGTCTTTCGGCCCTCTCCACCCTGCGGGCCGCCTCGAGGCAGCGCTGGCGGTGCTGGCAATCGAAGCAGGGATGGCCCCCGAGTTCCTCCTTTACCAGCGCGCCTTCCTCCCTCAGGGCTTTTTCCTCGACAGACGCGACCGGCTCCCCCGCACCGCCCCGCGCCCCCCGCACGAGTTGCTCCATCTTCTCGCCCACCGATCTCCTGACCTTCCTGTTAGGCGAGGTGACCTTGTTTATGTCGACCTTCCCCAGGACCAGGGGCGCCCCGCTGATGGAACGCGCAGAAAGCCTGCGGTAACGGCCCATGGCATCCACCACCAGTATGCCGGGCTCGTCCCGGCGCCCAGCCAGTTTCTTGACCACCGCGACCGCCCGCCTGGGGCGGTCTGCGAGAAATACCTCCCCCGGCTTAAGCCCTCTCAGCGCCTCGCTGACTTCCACCCGCTGCCTTTCCTTGGTCATTCCGGAGGCCTTCCTTGAAAGCCTGGAAAGTTTTTTCTCGAGCTGGCGGTATTCCCTCGCGTCCCCTCCCTCGACGCATCGGCTCGCATCCAGCTCTCGCTCGATTTCCTCTTTCAACGATTCGAGCCGCGCCTCGAGTGTCACCACCCGGCGGTCCGCTTCGTACTGGGCAAACGAGAGGTTCATCAGGCGCTGGGCCTCTTCCAGGTCGTGCTGGGCAAGCAGGTTGACCGTCATGTTGTAAGTGACCTGGAAGCTCGAGACCACGGGGTTCGGTTCCTTCCTCACGAGTGACCTGACGTGGTCCGGGTTGAAATATTTCTGGTAGAGGACCACCGCGTAGCCGACCTCGTCGATGCCCCGCCTCCCGGCCCGCCCGGTCAGCTGCTTGTACTCGCCTGGCGTCAGGGGCCTGTGCTTGTCCCCCCCCCACTTTGAAAGGGTCTCGATAACAACAGACCTGGCCGGCATGTTGATGCCCAGGGAAAGGGTCTCGGTGGCAAACACGACCTTTAACAGGCCCATCGTAAAAAGCTCCTCGATGGCCTCCTTGAACAGTGGAAGCACACCCGCGTGGTGTGCCGCGACTCCCGCGGTCAGGGCGGCGCGGAACCGTTTGTAATCCAGGCACTCCAGGTCAGCCGGGGCAAGGAAGGAAGCCTTTTCATCCAGGTATTCGGCGACCTTCCTGGACTCGTCGGCATCAGTCAGCGGCTTTCCCTCCTCTAGCCATATCGAGACCGAGTCACTGCAGGCCGCCCTCGAGAACAGGAAGTATATGGCCGGCAGCATGTCCTGCCTGTCAAGCTCCCTGATGACGTCCACCCTCCTGGGAGAAAGCCCCCTGCCCTGCCCCCTGCCGCGCCTTCCGTGCCCGGCCGACTGCGACTTCTTCAAGACCTCCATCTGTTCACCGATGATCCTTTGCAGGTTCTTCGAGAACAGCGGTACGAGCGCGTGGCCGACGAAGTAGTGATCGTTCAGTTTGACCGGCCTCTCGGTGGAGACTACGACCTGGACACCCTCCCGCAGGCTGTTCATCCAGTCACCCAGCTCGGCGGCATTTGAGACCGTTGCCGAAAGCCCTACAAGCTGGACCGCCGAAGAAAGGTGGATGATTATCTCCTCCCATACGGCGCCGCGAAACGGGTCGTGCATGAAGTGGACCTCGTCCAGCACCACCACGCCCAGGCGCTCGAGTAACGGGCTTCTCTCGTAGATCATGTTGCGCAGGACCTCGGTCGTCATCACCACCACGGGCGCGTCCCCGTTTATGCTGTTATCGCCCGTGAGCAGGCCGACATCTCCCTGCGGGTATGCGCGCGACAGGTCCCTGAACTTCTGGTTTGAAAGCGCCTTCAGGGGCGTGGTGTAGAAAGACTTCTCGCCGGCCTCGCGCGCCCTCTCCAGGGCGTATTCAGCGATGACCGTCTTCCCGGACCCGGTCGGCGCCGCCACCAGTACTGATTGACCACGGTAGAGGTTTTCAATGGCAATGCGCTGGAACCCGTCCAGCGCGAAGCCGTACCTCTGCTCGAAGGCTTGAGGTTCCATGCTTCTAATTCTATCAGTCTATACCGGTGGAACTGGACTGGTTTCCAATCTATAATTGTCGGCAGGTGACGTGGAAGGGAGCCCGTGTGAGGATGTACCTGCTGGACGCAGGGGGAACCGCAAGTGAACCGACGTCCCTCGCGGCCGTCGACTTGAACGATTGCAGCCTCCTTTGGGTCGACCTCGAGGAGCCGACTGAAGAAGAGATGAAACAGGTCGGCGAGCGCTTCGGGATACACCCCCTCGCCCTGGATGAGAGTAAGCTCCCGGTTCACCCGCCAAAGATACTCGAGTTCCCGGACCACCTCTTCGTGATGTGGAACATCCTGCGCGACCAGCCATCGACCGAGAAACTGGAGATGTCGACCCTCAGCATCTTTCTCGGCAGAAACTATCTTGTGACCGTGCATCAGGAAACTCTGCCGGAGCTCGACGAGATCTATGCCAGGCTCAAAGAAGACCCCGGCCTCTACCGCGGGCAGCCTTCACCGCTGCTCTACGCGATCTTTGACACTTCCGTCAACGCGTACTTCCCGCTGGTCGAGGACCTGACTGAAAGCATCGACAAATACATGGAGAGCCTGCTCACCGACCAGGGAGGCGGGGACCTCAAGGCTATCCTGGGGCTGAAGCACAGGAACATGGCGGTCCGGCGGGCGGTGTCTACACACCGCGATATTATTATGCAGCTGGCCAGGCGGGACATGCGTTTCATTCCAGAGGAGCTGACGATCTACCTCATAGACCTTTACGACCACCTGGTGAGGATCGGCTCAGAGGTGGACAACAACAGCGACCTGGTCTCATCTTCCCTGGACATCCACCTGAACGCCGTTAGCAACCGCCTGAACGTGACCATGAAACGCCTTACCACCATCGCCACAATCTTCATGCCGCTCACGTTTCTTGTCGGCCTGTGGGGGATGAACTTCAGACACATTCCCGAGTTCGGCTGGCATTACGGGTACCTATTCGCCTGGGTTACCATAATCGTAGTGGCGATAGTCATGGTCGTCTTCGCCTGGAAGAAGGACTGGTTCTAGATGAGCCGCGGGTCATGAAGATGGACACGATCAACTGCGAGGCAACTGTGTTGCCGGCCCCGCCGGGGGACCCGGACAGCCTGGTTTCGCGCGTCTGGCTGGAGAAACCCGCGCCGGGAGACCGCCTGAAGCGGGAGGGCGCCCTGCTCGGCCTGGTGGCTTTGGTGGTAGCGCTCTCGGCCGCGATGCCCGCCCTCAAGGCCAGGCACCTGTGGGTATCGATCCCGTGCGTGTTTGAAAAGGTCACAGGGCTACCGTGCCTTACCTGCGGATTGACCCGGAGCTTCGCGTTTACGGCACACGGCAGGCTCGACCAGGCGTTCGGAATGCACCTTCTCGGGCCGCCGCTTTTCTTCGCGATCGGCGCTATCAGCCTGTACCTTTCTGCCTCCCTTGCCACCGGCCTGCGGGTGCGCTACCGCCTTTCGCCCCTAGCAAGGAAGGTCGGGTTCTGGATACTGCTTGCGGTGTTCGTCGCATGCTGGATAATAAAGCTCGTCTTCATGAAAGGAGCGTGGTAGAAGACTCCTGCCTGGCCGGCCAATTACCGAAAGGAGAGCCAAGTGAACGAGCAGGAAGGAAGCCTCGTCCAAAACCTCTACTATTATATTCAGCAGAGGGTCACCACCGACTGGACCACCGACCCGGGCACCGCCGTGCTGCTCTCGGTGGTCACCTGCGGGATCTACGGTTTATACATCTTCTACAAGCTGATGGAGCGCAGGGACCTTCACTTCGCCCGCGTCGCTAACATGGTGAACAGCTCGATGCCGCTGCTCAAGGAGAAGGCGGCGGCCGCGGGCAAGGCCGAGCTGATAAGCCAGGAGCTGGCGGCCCTGGAGATGGTGCAGCGGGATATCTACGAGCAGAGCCGCGAGCGTGGCGCGGTACTGTGGCTGGTGCTGGGAATCGTCACCGGCATAGCCACGCTGATAGGGTATTACTTCATCATGGACGACTTCTCGCGCCACGACCAGCTCGAGGCCCAGTACTTCACCCTCATGTCGGGCGCGCTCACGAAGCTCGGGCTGTCGTCACAGGCTTCCCAGGCGGCGCCGTCGATGCCGGAAAGGGAATTCGTGACATTCCTGCTCCTTTCCATCGTCACATGCGGCATCTACGCTTTCTACTGGATTTACGTCATGGTCATGGACGGCAACACCCACGTCGAGGCGCAGGTTCAGTGGGAGGATTACATCTATTCAGCCCTTGCGGCCTGAGCCGTTGACCGAAATATCGGAGGTTAACGATGAAGTTCTGCGGTGAATGCGGCCAGGGCAACCAGGATGATGTAGGGTTCTGCGTCCAGTGCGGGTTCCCCCTGGCGGAGGAGAGGCTCTGCGGTAAATGCGGCAGCGCGAACCAGGACGACGCCGTGTTCTGCGCTCGTTGCGGGGTGACCCTGGAGACCGAAGGCGGGGCGGCCCTGGAAAGCCCTGGAGCCGCGGCATCTCCACCGGGTGGGATGGTTCCTCCTACACCGCCTCAGGGCCAGGCCGTTCCTGTCCCACCACCTGTTCCGCCCCCGGGAGCACCGTACGCCCCGGTTGTTACCCGGGGGGTCGGACCCACGCCGCCACCGGGGGTACAGTTCCCGCCGCCGCCGCCGATGGCCCCGATCGCGCGCGCGCTTCCAAACGAGGCGATGGCGATCGCCGCTTTTGTCCTCGGCATCGCCGGGTTCATGATTTGCCCTTTGATACTGGGCGTGGCCGCTATCATCGTCGGTTACATGGCACGCAATAACATCCAGGCAAGCCAGGGGACTCTCGGCGGAGACGGGTTTGCGACGGCGGGGATAATACTCGGCTGGGTGAATATCGGGCTGACAGTGCTTTTCGTCATAATAGCTGTCATCGCCTACTCCGTCTGGTAGGACGCAGAACCCACATCTATGATGACGTAGCTGGAGCCGTGCGAGCGGTGGTGCTGTAAAGGACTGAGTACAGTCGTCCTGTCGGCTGTCACCCGGTCATTCTTCTTCTGCCGCCTCTCCTGCCGGCTCCGCGAGTTCGACGCTCGTGATCTCGCCCTCGAGTGAGTCCACCAGGGAGTCCACCCTGCCCTGCGCCGAGTCGAGCTTCGCCTGGCAGTACTTTATGAGCTCCACCCCCCGCTCGAACAGGGCTATGCTCTTCTCGAGTTCCAGTTCTCCGCCCTCGAGTCCGTCGGTGATCTTTTCCAGCTCCTCGATAGCCTCCTTGAAGGTGGGCTCGTTTTTTACCATGCTTCACTCCTTCCCTGTAACGTCGGCATCCAACTCGCCCCTGCCAAGGCGAATGCGAAGGTGCGCGCCCGGGTCGACCTCGTCGGACGCTCGTACGACCTTGCCGGTCTCCCTGTTGAAAGTGATGGAATAACCCCTTTCCAGGACCGCCACCGGGCTCAGCGCGTGGAACCGGGCCTTGAGCCTGGCAAGAAAAGTGGCGCGCCTCTCGATCGTCACCCGCGCCGCCCGGGAGAACTCCTGCCTCCTCGCCTCGTGCTCGTTGGCCGCGCCGCCAAGAAGCTCCGGGCGCCGCCTGTAAACCGGATGGTGGGAGACCACCGACAGGCGTCCTTTTCTCTTGAGAAGCCCCCGCCTCGGGCTTTCCGGCAGCTCCCCGGCCGCCCTCTCCCACCGCTGCATGAACGCTCCCAGCAGGGAGTCCGGGGCCTTATATAGAGGCCTTCGCGTGAGGCTTCTGACATGTCCGCGCCACGCCCGCAGTTCGTCCAGGATGCGCCGGGACATCGCGCCGGCGGTCTTCGAGAGAAAAGCGCTGACCTCGGCCCGGTCGGGAACGGCGGCTTCAGCCGCGCCGGTCGGGGTGCTCGCCCTTAGGTCCGCCACCAGGTCGGCGATCGTGACATCCGGTTCGTGGCCTATGCCCGATATGACCGGCGTGTCCATTCTTAAGATAGCCCGGGCCACCTCCTCGCTGTTGAACGGCTCCAGGTCCTGGAGAGAACCGCCGCCCCTCGCCAGTATCACCAGGTCGACCGGCCAGTCGCTGTCGAAGAAATCGAGCGCGGCGCAGACCTGCTCGACCGCGCCAGCCCCCTGTACCCTTACCCCCCTCACGTACACCCGCGCCGGCGGGAAGCGCCGGCCCAGGGTAACCACCACGTCCCTGATCGCTGCGCCCCGGGGCGAGCTGATGACCCCTATCCCGGCGGGAAAGCGCGGGAGCGGCTTCTTTATCGCGTCCTCGAAGAGCCCTTCGGCGTGGAGCTTCTTCTTGAGCGCGTCTATGCGGCGCTGGAGCTCTCCCTCCCCGAAAGGCTGTATATCTAGCACCTTGATCTGGTACTTGCCCTGCTTCTCGTAGATGGTAAGCGTCCCACTGACCAGTACGACCGCGCCATCCTCGAGCTTGAAATCGAGCGCCTTTAACTGCCTCTGGGTGAGAAGCGCGGGAAGAGAAGACTCGTGGTCGCGAAGGTCGAAGTAGACAAAGTAAGCGTACCCGGTCGCAAGCCCGCTGACCTCTCCCTGCACCGTAACGGCATGCTCCTCCAGGAGCTGGCGCGCCATGCGGTTTACCTGGGTCACGGTGAGCGCGGTCTCGCCAGGTGCTTCGTTTGAAGCCGCCCCCTCCTCATCCGGCCAGGGCAGGGGCTGGTCAACCTCTCCCATTGGCGTCACCTCAACGCCTCAGAATGAAGAGCGTGCAAGGTCATTGGCGGCGGCGGCCCTGGCGGCCCGTCCATTCATCCATGACGCCGTAACCCCTGAAGATGTGATTCCAGCACCAGTCGTTGACGACTCTGGTTACCGAAAGCGCCCTCAAGAGCGGGACAATCTTTACCATTAACGGTTCGCTCAGGTAGTTCCTGTTCTTGTGATAAGCCATGTATATCTTGTCCGCCATGAACTCGGGCTCCAGCAGCCGCGTCGTCAGCGGCAGTTTCTTCGCCCCCTCGAACATCCCGGTCTTTACGAAAAACGGACAGATTATCGTCAGCCTGACGCCTTTCTTCTTGAACTTCTGCATTTCCGCGCGCACGGAATCCGTTAGATTGATGACTGCCGACTTGCTGGCGCAGTAGCTGGCCTGGAGGGGCACGTATATCACGCCGGCCGCGGATGCTATGTTGATGATATGGCCCTCGTTGCGGGCCACCATGTCCGGCATGAAAGCCTTCATCATCCACATGTAGGCGTTGACATTAACGTCCATCGTCTTCCTGTGCCACTCGTCATCCACCTCAAGGAACGGTCCGGCCATGATCACGCCGGCGTTGTTCATCAACACGTCGACGACGCCCACCTCGTTCCTCACCCGCTCCGCGGTCTCGTAGACTTTCAGGCGGTCGGTGACATCTATCACGTAGGTATGAACGGGCCATCCTTTCTTCTTGAACTCCTCGGCGGTCTCGGCAAGCCTTGCTTCGTCGAGATCCCACAGAACCACCGTGGCCCCGTCCGCGGCGAAGCGCTCGGCCACCAACTTCCCCATGCCCATCGCGCCGCCGGTCACCAGAAATATCTTGTCTCCTACATCTTTCATCGCATTCACACCCCCAGATGCTAGGTACCGGAAAGTCGACGGTGTAAATATAGCATACGACGCAGATAGATTGTCATTTGTTCGAGACGATTTCCCGGGTTATCATTCTTTCATGCAGTCACTCTTATGGAAGGGACAAGAATGCGTTTCCTGGTGATGGGCGCCGGTTCGATAGGCTCGGTGGTGGGCGGCTTCCTGCACGGGGGCGGCCACCAGGTGTATATGGTCGGTAAGGGCCCCCACATACAGGCGGTCGCCAGGGAAGGCCTGAACATCACCGGGATCTGGGGCGAACATCACTTCTGCGACGTCAAAGCCACGGACGACATTGCATCCGTCGTGAACAACGGGTTCGAGCCCGAGTGGACCCTGCTCTCGGTCAAGTCGTACGACACCGTGAAAGCGCTCGAGGACCTTGAGCTCATCCTGTCCGGCCAGCGGGGGGTCATATCACTGCAGAACGGCCTCGGCAACATCGAAGCCGTGCAGGAGGCGGCGCCCGGCATGGCGGTGGGGGGAAGGGTCATATTCGGAGCCACCACGGTATCGCCCGGTACGGTCGAGGTCACGGTATGCGCGGACGACGTGCTCCTCGGGTCCCCGCCGGGCGGCCCTGAGGGCGTCGAAGAGGTCTGCGGTGCTTTCCGGACATCGGGGATACCGTGCCGCTACGAGGACCGGATCATCGCGTATGTATGGGATAAGGTCCTGTACAACGTCTGCCTCAACGTTCTCGCCACGCTCCTCAAAACGGATTACGGCAGCCTTGGCGACGACCCCGGCACCTGGGCCCTTATGGAAAGGCTCGTCGCTGAGTATTACACGGTCGCCGCCGCCGAAAGCGTGGAGCTGGTTTCCCCCACCCCGGAAGCGTACCTGTCCCGTTTCAAGGAAAGCCTGCTGCCTCCCACCCGCGGTCACCGCTCGAGCATGCAGGAGGATATCGAGCAGGGGCGTCCCACGGAGATAGAAGCCCTCAACGGGGCGGTGTGGCGTCTCGGCAGTTCGCACGGCATAGAAACCCCGCTCAACGAAGCGCTGACATGGATGATCCGGTTCCTGGAGAAAGGTAGTGTGGGGTCAGGCAGGTGACTGGCACGCACAGGTTAGACTTTATCAAAAGCGCTTCTCAGTAACCCATCACGTCGTGTCCGCCGGTTTTACCTCGAACGCTGAAGTACATCGGGCGCTCGGCTATTATCGGGACCGGAGACGTGACTTGCGCCGACACGTCCTGGCCGTACCCCACGTCGCGGTTGACGTCCACGGTGAGGCGCGAGGCGGCGGCGAGTTCGTAGTCCTTCGTGACGACCTTACCGGTCCCGAGCATGTAGGTGATGGTGACGGTCGTGCCGGAGTCCCCGGGGTTCTGCAGGCATATCCAGGTGTCGAACCGCGCCTGGCTGTCGTAGCGCGTGCAGCCTTCCGCGAAGAACCAGGAGGTCTCTGGCAGGTTGGCCCCTGTTACGGTGTCGCCTCCCGCCCAGCTTTCGTGGTAATCGAAGTACATGGAGCGCTCGGCTATCACGGGAACATCCGACTCTATGTAGACACCGAGGTCCACGCCGGGGCCCACCCCCCTGTTGACGTTCACCGTGAAACGACTGCGCGCCGCGACATCATAGGTGGCGCTTGTCTCGGGGGCGTTGACGAACCTGTAGGTCACCCTGACCTTCGCCGGGCCTTCTCCCGGGTTCTGCAGGCACAGCCACATGTCGTTCCACGAACGCGTGTTCCCCTCGGCGAAATACCACTTCGTATCAGGCGCCGCCGCCCCCATGACGTTGCTGCCGCCGGCCCATTTACCACCGTACCTGAAATACATGGGGCGCTCGGCGATAACGGGCACGCTTGATCTCACCCTCATTGACACGTCGTCGCATCTAGGGGCGATGGCGGAGTTCACGTCGATCGTGCCGCGCCTGCGGCCCGGCACCTCGTACGACCTGGTCTCTACCGAACCGTCCGAGAGCATGAAATCTACACTCACGGAAGCCGTCTCGGACCCTGGGTTCTGGAGGCACAGCCACTCCTGGTTCCAGTCATAGGTGTTGCCCTCCGCGAAATACCACTCCTTCCTCGCCGTGGACGATCCGACCACGTCGTGACCGCCGGTTATCCCGTTGGCGCTGAAGTACATCGGCCTCTCCACTATTATGTCCACACCGTTGGTGCAGACGACCCTCGCGGACACGTCCTGGTAAGGGTCCGTCATCTCCAGGATAAAGCTGTTGACACTCACGGTGCCGCGGGAATGCGCCGGAACCGTCACCTCCTGGTCGAAGTTCTCCCCGTTACCGAGCATGTACGTTATCTGCACCCGCGCGTCGTTACCTGACGGGTTCTGTATGCACAGCCAGGTCTCGTAACCCGGCCGCGTGCAGCCTTCCGCGAAGTAGAAAGCCCTGCCCGTGCCGCCGTTTCCGGTCCCCCCTATCACGTCCGAATAGCCGGACGGATACGAGGGCGACACCCCGGAAACCTGTCCCTGGGCGCTGGCGCTGATATCGCTCGTATCGGTCCTGTCCACCTTCGCCCGCACGGTCCAGCTGGCTGAACCGCTCGATCCGGTAGCCGACAGTCCCTGCATCGTCCTGGTGACCGCCTCGTCTCCAACCAGCTCGAAATCCGTTGAAGGCAGCTCTACTGTCGCGGTCCCCGCACACGGATACTGCCCGTTAAGCGGCTCCGGGCCCTCATACGACACAAGGGCGTCAACCTGGAACACCTCACCCGCCGTCACGCTCTCAGGCTTGCTGACGGAAACCGTCCACGGCTCGGCGGTCATGCCCCAGCGGTCGGAATAGTTCCACAGGTCATCGACGAAGAACGACTGGTTGAGCGCGCAATCCGGGCCTGAAAGGGTGCCGCTGTACCATGGGTCGTGAAAGATGAAGACCCCGGTGTTGTCACTGTACCCTTTGACCACGCGGAAGTGGCCCGACGTATGGGTGCCGTCGTACCAGGTCAGCACCAGCACCGGGCGATCCTGCGAGACGAGGCGCTTCAGGTCGCTGTATCGAGACTGGAAAAGGGACGTCCCGTCTCTCCACTCTCCGGCCGCCACGCCGTACCCCACCGGCCTTCCGGTGTAGCCCCGCAGTGATGGATTCTGGATCGAGGCGCTCTGGGAAGAGAAATGCCCGGCGCGGAGCAGGTCGTAATCCGTCACCCCTCCAGCCTGTTGACTGGCGTTCGCCACCCATGCGATCTCCTGCTGCGGCACGTCCGGTCCCTCATAGTCGAACATCATCTCCAGCGAGGCCGGCCCGCACCACCAGCTCGTTTCCTGCTGATGGTAAGGCACGTCCTGGATGTTGTACTCGGCCGGTACCGCTCCGGCAGGCGTATTCGCGCGCCCGGCGGCCGCCTGCCCACCGTCCGCATATGATTTCCCAGGCTCGTGATTGACGCTTTTCCCAGGACCGCGGGCACGATTCCAGGGCCGCACCTCGAGGTTAGTGTAAGGACGGTCCCGGGTGAACGCGCTCAGATAGACCTCTGAGAAAGGAAGGTCATGGCCGAACTTGAAATGCCAGTAGACCTCCCTGTCGGGCGCCGTTCTGGCCTCCGGGCGCGGAACACTGACGCTGACGCCCTTTTGCCGCAGGAAACCCCGGATGTTCTTCAACGCCTCACCCGCGCTCACCGGCGGGAACTGCTCGAACGGATAATGCTTCGAGTACCAGTGCCAGACGCCACGCCCGGCGCTCACTCCGATGGTGGAAATCACCTTTCCGTATTTGTCCTTCACCGGGACCACGTACTCGGACGGCCGGCCATCGAGCGTCTCAACCAGCAGCGGCTCTCCCGTGGATGCTTCCCTCCAGGCAGGTACCGCGCCGGCGTCGGACGGGTCGGCCTCTGTGACCCGACGTACTCTCTCTATCAGCCTCGCCGCCTCAGCCCGCGCTTCACCGGCAGTAACCGGTGACCGGGCGGAGACGCTGCCCAACGACGCGGTTGAGAACAGGACGGCCAGCGCGGCCGTCGCCGCTATTAACCTTCTCAGGCACGGGCCTGAACGGACACTCAAACGTGACCCCTTTCCACCTTCGCCGGTTTTTCGCCCCAGGCATACAGGCACGGAAGCGTGCCCTCCAGGTCGCCCGCGGCCACCAGCCGGGCGAACGCTTCGGCGGCTTCTTTTATCCTTTCTTCGGCAAACCCGGCTTCTATCAATACCCTGAAAGCGGCCAGGTCTCCCGGGAGGTCGTACAGGTACTCACCTGCCAATTCCATCACGCTTCTGCCCTTACCTCCGATAGAGAAGTGAACCACCAGCGATCCGAGCCCGGCGAGCCCGGCGTCGGTGAACGCGGCGCGCAGCATCTCCCTGTCGAGCGACGACGCTCGCCTCTCCTTGAGGGCTGTCTCCATGGACTGAAAATCTTCAGAGACCTCCCTGTTCCAGGCCATCTCGCCCATCAGCGGCTCGAAGACCGAGAATCGGCCACCGGGCACCAGTACACGCGACATCTCGCTTAAGGCTCCTGTCAGGTCCACGCAGTAACAGAGCGCGGAACGGCACACGGCGACGTCAAACTTACTCGATTCAAGCGGAAGGCGCTCCAGGCGGCCGGTCACGGCCGAAACGTTTACCAGGCCCATTCCAGCACAGTCCCGCTCGAGCCTCTCCAGGCAATCGGGGCTGGCATCCACCGCCACCACGGTGCCCGAGGGCCCGGCCGCGCGCGCCGCACGGACAGTCACAAGGCCGGTCCCCGCTCCCAGGTCCACCACGGCTTCCCCGCGGGCTATTCGCGCCCTGTCAATAACGCGGCATACCACGCGGTCAAGCCATGAACCGCCTTCGGAAGCCTTCAGCTCGCATTCGAGTCTGTCGAGCCAGCCCGGCCAGCCCGGCGCGCCGTGGTAAAACATCAACTGATCAGGTTGCTCACCAGCATCGCCGAGGCCGTGGCCTGCTCCGTGCCGACGCCGCGCCCTCCGGCGTCGCACCCCACGACCAGGAGGCCTTCCACCGGAAGCTTCGGGTTGGGTTTCCCCGACCCGACCTGCCCCGGTATCTGAGCCAGGCCTATGCATTCGCCGGTGCCTCTGCGGGTGATCCTGTTGGTGTCTTTGTTCGTGATCCGGCTCTTCCATAACAGGTGCTTCTCGATCCCGGGGAAAATAGAGAACAGCTTCTGCTCGCCGAGCTCCAGAATCTTCTGGCTTCTCTCCTCCTGGTCCACCTCGTTGGAGGTGGGTACACCCATTATGATGAGCTGGTGCCCGGGTGGAGCGAGGCTTGAGTCCCACTCGGTAGGCATCGGGACGAACAGGAACGGGTCCCTGGGAAGCCCTCCCGGCTCGTCGCAGTAAGCGAACATCTCCGCGGCCTCCATCTCCGGTATGGGGAAAAACGAGGGAGCGCGCACGTCGACGACCCGCTTCCCCAGCGCCAGCTTGGTAGCGATCCACGAGTGGCTGAGCTCCAGCGACTTCACATTGTCGACGTATTCGGCGGGGAAGTTCTTCTCGCCGGCCATCTTGACCGTGGGTGCGAGCCCTGCGTTTGAGACCACCACGTCGGCGGGATAAAAAACATCGTCAGAGCCGGCGACCCCTTTCACCGTGCCGTCCTCGACCACTATCTCTCGCGCCGCCACGCCTAACACCAGTCGCCCCCCGTCCCTGCGAAACGCCCTCAGGAACGAGCGTGGGATGCCGATCGCTCCGCCGCGGGGCACGCCGAGGGTGCCGTTTCCGAAGATCCCCGAAACACAGTAGAGGAACTCTCCGGCGCTCGCGCGCGTGTACGGGACGACCAGCAGCAGCATGCTCAGGCAGGCCGCCGCCCTGTGCACGACACTGTCATCCGTGAACCTGTTCAGGAACTCCATGATCGTGGTGTCGTCGAACTCCTGGATGAAAGACGGGTACGACCTGGTCATCCGGTGGAGCTCTCTCAACAGGCCCCCCATTCCGAAGTTCTTGAGCGACCGCCCCAGAGTGTTCATTATAGTCATGCGCTGGCGCCCCGTGATCCGCGAGACCATGAGCTCCTTACTCGCGGCGAAACTGGACGGTTTCTGGTACATGTCAAAGAATCCCTTATCGTTCAAGCGTATGGTCTCCGCCGGGTCCCGGACCACCCACGGCTGGCAGATGCCGAGCTCCCTGGCCACCTGGTTGTGCGGCCCGCTGGGGCCGGTGGCGAACATGTGCACGCCCGAATCGACTATGAACCCGTTCTCCTCGAACGTGGAGCATTTCCCGCCGATGAAGTGGTTCTGCTCGAGCACGGTGACTTCATGCCCCCGGCTGGCCAGCAGCGCGGCGCAGGCGCTGCCTCCCGGGCCTGTTCCTATGACTACGATTTTCTTTGTCATCGTGCCTCCCGCATTAACTCTTTCGTTTACCTGACGCTTTCCAGCATAAACACCTGGGGTCAGATCCCAAAATTTGAATTACCTGATCGATTACGAATCACCTCATCTATAGATTCAAATTTTGGGATCTGACCCCGGATTTGCGTTGACTTAAGCTTACGCCCTTCGCCTGGCAGTTCTTCCAGCCCGGCATCGACTGCTTCAAGACGCGCGCTCCCAGGGAATCATGAACCAGCCGCTTCAGCCCGATGCTGAGCCCGGTTCTGCGCAGAGGATGAATGGTGACGCCCACCACCCTGCTTAAAAGGTACGCGCCCCTGAACGCGGATGTCGCCAGCTTGAACTCGGCCAGGGCCCGCGCCCGGTCGGCCACCGCGATGGCGGCGATCTTTCCGGAGACGAGCGCTCCCAGCATGCCGAAGAACATGTACGGCTCCTGGTAGCCGCCGATCGATCCGGCCAGTAACTTGTCCCCCGCGAAAAGGCGAGGGTTCTTGATGGTAGCGGCCGGCACCGGGGACGTGAAGTGCGCCCACTCCTTGAACTCGATGCCCTCGGAGGTAAACACCTGTTCCTCGAACGCCTTGAGCGTGTCCCTGCCTATGGGTGTGCGCTGGAACACGTGCGCGAACTGTACACCGTTAATGGAACAGGTATAGCCGTAGTCTCCGGTGAAGCTCCCGTGATAGATAGTCACGTGGTTGGAGGCCGTATCCGGGATCGACTGCCGGGCGGTGAAATGGAACGAGGTGCGGTAAGGCACCCGGATAGCGTCGAACGCCTCGAAGTAAAGACCGGTGGCGATAACCGAATCCGGGGGCAGTTCCATGAAATCGTCGTTGGAGACCAGCGGGTGGTTGAACTCGAAGCGCACCCCTTCCCGGACCGCGAGCTCGTAAAGGTAGCTGTCGAGCGAGCTCGAACGCGGGCCTCTCTCTATCATGTACGCCGATATAGCCTCCGCGTCAATCGGGATCAACTCACCGTAGACAACCGCAATGCCCTTCTGCATCGGAGCGACCGCCTCGCTGATGTCGATCCCCGTGTAAGCGGCAAGCGCCCGCGGGTCTACCGGGGTCCCCCCGGGAGAGGGGTGGTAAACGGCGCTGCCCCCGACCCTCCGCTCCCCCTCGAGCACCAGGACGTCCCGCCCTTCGCGGGCGAGGTTGATCGCCGCCACCATCCCGGCAAGGCCGGCTCCTACTATCACGTTCTCAGCCATGGTCCCACCTCGACTTACACGTTCCCGCCAGGGCCGTGGTACCGTGAAACACGACCTGATAACTATCGCTTGCGCATGTTGGCCTGGTCCGAAACCTTGAGCGAACCACCGGGTTAATTGACACTTCCAGCCCGCTCAAATAATAATAGCTGAACTTGAATGGTGCCAGCAGGCTTTGTATCTGCGCTCCACATTGTACCGTTTTTTTATCACGTGAGATAAGGTTCTCAAAAAGGAGTGAACGGTTATGCCCTATTTTACGGAAATCCAGCCCTTCTACGACTGCATCAACGAACTCTTCGACAGGCTGAAGGAAGACCCCGCAATGAAGAAGAAAGCCCTGGATTCCAAACTGATAGTCCGTTTTGTCTACCATGACCCGGAAGGCGAAGTCTTGATAGACTGCACCGGGGATGACATAGTGCTGACAACCGGGACGCAGGACATGGAAGCAGACGCGACGCTCACCATGAACACGGATGTAGCGCACAAGTTCTGGCTTGGGAAACTCAACCTCATCAAGGCGCTGACGAGTGGAGACATCGAGTCGGCGGGTTCGGTTCCGCGGATGCTCAAGCTCCTGCCGATCATCAAGCCCGCCTTCAAGATCTACCCGGAGATACTCAAGGAAAAAGGCCTCGAGTCGATAATCGACGTCAACTGATATGTCGCGGGAAGGATCACGACCTGGAGGAGTCCATGAACCCAAACGGCGTTAAAGAGCTCAAGAGACTTACAGGAGACGATAACGTGCGCACTGGCGTCGGGTCCCTTGCGCGCTATTTCAGGGAGGCCGTCCCGAGCACCGACCTGGTGCTGGTCACCCCCGAGAACACCGACCAGCTCACGGACGTGGCGGCTTTCTGCTTCGAGGGTGAGATCCCCCTGTATTCCGTCAGGCGCAAGTACATCGAAGACGGCTCCCTCGCATCGCGGAAGGGCATCCTGGTCGACCTGGTCAAGATGAACCACATCAAGAAAATCGACACCCGTAACCTCACAGCCCACGTTTACGGCGGCGTTACCTTCGAGAAGCTGCAGAAAGAGCTCGACAAAGTCAACCAGAGGCTGCTCTTCCCGGTGGCGGGGCAATCACCGTCAGTGCTCCGCTCTTACGTCGACCGGGACATCCTGATGGGCTCCGGAGGTTACCGACATCCTCATATCTCCGTTTTTCATGCCGTTCTGGCCGACGGCCAGATGTGGATATCCGGCTCTCAACAGATCACGGACGAGGGCCACGCTGATTTCAGGGAAGACCAGGGGCCGCAGTTCTCCCCGTTCTTCGGTGCGTCGGAGGACATCTTCGGGATCCCGTATTACGGCCTCGTCTACACCTACCCCAACCGCGAGGCCCGAAAGCTCCTTGCATTCGGTTTTGAAGAAGTCGGGCCCGCAAGAGACCTCCTGTACAAGGTCAGCCGCGCCGAGTGGTGCTTCGAGGCGTTCACGGCAAACGATCGCTACCTCTCGGTACAGCTGGCTGAAGGGCAGGCCGACAGGGTCGCCGGCATCAGGAAGAAGCTCAACCCTTGGACGGCCGTGATCACCGTAGAGCACCACAGGGAACTGGTGGAACTGTGGGAGGGCTACATCAAGGCGGCCGCGAAAGAACTCGGAGGCAAGCCGCTCCGTGGGCAGGTCCCCGAGATCGCCGGGGAGGCGTTGAAGAAACCGTGGTATGTCTATGACAGGGACTTTTTCCGCGGGCGCTGCCGCCATATCTACTGCTACCAGGATTTCAAGACCGTGCCGGACACCTTCGGGCTCATCGACGCGAACGCGGAAGAGGCCGGCGTGAGGCCGGAAGAGCTGGGGAAGATCGTCGTCCCCTCGTACTTCGGCGGGGCCGCCTACTGCGAGGCGGACCTCTACTACAACCCCGGTGACGAGAAGGCCTCAAAGGCGGCGGACAGGGCACGAGCCGGCGCTTTCGAAGCGCTCCTGGACAGCAAAGCGTTCATCGATAAACCTGTCGGGGACGTTGCCAGGATGGTCTATTCGCGAACGGACCCCTCTTACCTGGAGATCATCAAGACTTTCAAGAGGACCGTTGACCCCAAGGGCCTTATGAACCCCGACCAGCTATTGGAAGGAGTCTAGGGATGCAGCGCAGGATCACTGCCCCGCGCGAGGTGCTCGCCGAGCTGCGGGAGGATTATTCCGTTTGCGGCAAGTGCAAGCTCTGCCAGGGGGTCATGGCACAGCAGTGCGACGACCCGCGCTTCTGGCGCAACTGCCCCTCGGGGACGCGCTTCCGCTACGAGGCTTATTACGCCTCCGGGAAGCTCGAGATCGCCCGGTGCCTGGACCTGGTGGAGATAGAGCCGGACGAGCGGATGGGACACGTTCTCTACACCTGCATGCTGTGCGGCTCCTGCCAGGACCGCTGTTATCCGGTGAAAGAGATACATCCCCTCAGGGTCATCGAGCTGCTGCGTGAGAAAGCCGTCACGGACGAGTGGGCTCCGCTCGATTTGTTCGAGGAAATGATCGGCAACATCGAGAAATACGATAACCCTTACGGTGTGCCGGCGGACAAAAGGGTAGAGTGGGAACAGGGACTGGGCATCAAGAACGCGCTCAAAGAGAAGTGCGAGTACCTCCTGTTCGTGGGGGACGACTACGGCAGCTTCCCTTCCCTGGTGCCCCGCATCCGGGCCGTGGCAGACGTGCTCAAGAAAGGCGGCGTTGACTTCGGGACCCTGGGCAGAGAAGAGGTCTCGAGCGGCAGCGCGCTGCTTCACATCGGCGACCGGGACTACTTTGAGACCATGGCGCTTTCCAACATCGCGAATTTCGAGAAGGCCGGGGTCGATAAGGTGATAACCGCCGACCCGCACGCCTACGCGGTGCTGAAAGAAGAGTACACCATAGAGACAGACATCGAGGTCTACCACTTCGCGGAGGTCGCCGCCGGGCTTATCGGCGACGGCAGGATCAAGCCTGGCAAAAAAGTGAAGACAAAGGCCGCCTACCACGACCCGTGCAGGCTCGGCAGGCGATTTGGCGTGTTCGAAGAACCACGCCAGGTTCTTGAGGCGATACCGGGCCTTGAAATGATCGAGTTCGAGCGCTCGCGAAAAAACTCGCTTTGCTGCGGCGGCGGCGGGTCCGTGTTCTTCTGGGAGCCGGAGTACGCCAGGTGGGCCACAGGCGAGAGGTTGCGGGAGGCCGAGCACGTGGGCGCGGAGGCGATCATCACCGCCTGCCCAATCTGTGTCAGGCTCTTCGAGGACGCGATCGCCGACGGCGCATCGAACATCAAGGTCTACGACCTGGCGGAAATACTGCACGAATCAATGCCGTAACCAGGAGGCTTTAGAATGGCAAAGAGCAAGATGCGACAGGAAATCGAAGCCAGACGGGTGGTCAACAGGCCTCTGGTGATGGAAAAAGACCCCGTCCACAACCGGCAGGAGAACCTTGCGAAGGCGCTGGCCGACCTCAAGGATGCCCTGGGTGAAGAATGGGCGACCGACGATGTGTCGATCCTGTGCGGTTACGCCCGCGACCAGAGCTTCACCCCGGCCGGCTACCCCCACATCGTCTGCATGCCGGGCAGCACGGAAGACGTACAGGCGGTCTACAGGATAGCGAACGAGCACCTGATAGATATTATGCCGTTCGGCACCGGCCTCACTACGGCCGGAATGACGATTCCCGTCTACGGTGGAATTCTGTGTGACCTCAGGCGAATGGACAGGATCCTGGAGATCGACGGTGAAAACATGTACGCCGTTATCGAACCTGGCATCAATTACCTGGAGCTGCAGGCCGCCGCGCAGAGGTTGGGCTGCCGGGTCCTGAACCCGTCCACCAGCGCTACCGCGGGCGTGATAAGCAACCACGCTTTCTGCAACATTAACCTGATGGCGTCCAAGTACGGCTTCGGCATGGACAACATAATCGATGTTGAGATGGTCCTTCCTACCGGTGACATACTCAAGACCGGGCCGGCTTCGTACGGGGCGGTGAAAGGCCACGTGCCGGGCCCTGGCCCAGACCTTTCGACCATGTTCCGGTACGCGTTCGGGACACTCGGCATCGTGACCAGGATGACCATACGCCTTTACCCGGGCGCGAAGTACACGCAGGAGGTCTTCCCGGTTTACGAGAAGGACCGGCTGTCGGTTATGGCCGACGCTCTCTACATGTTGGCGCAGGATAACCTTGCCCTGGAGCTGGCGCACCTCATGAACTCCTTCTTCGGTATCTTCATCGGCGATAACAACCGGGAGGCCAGCAAGGTCTCAGAACTGATGCCGAGGCACAACATCATGGCGGTATTCGGGGGTGAGACCCAGGAAGAGGCGGACCTGAAGGCACATGTCACCCAGAAGATGCTCGAGGAGCACTTCCCGATGTTCGACTACATGCCAAAGGAGGCCCTGGTCGACATGACCGAGGAAAACGAGTTCATCAACCTTGATAAGTGGAGCAAGTTCTTCAACGTCACCGTGCGGGTGATGCGGGTGCGCGGCTCGTTCATGATCGGGGCGCTCATCGACAAGCTGGAGAACATGGTCGGGATCGAGAAGTTGATGAGGGAGGCGTGCACAAACCAGGTCGGCACCAACGATGACCCCCTTGCCCCGGACGACGCCTCGACGTACCTGCAGCCGTACCACATGGGGCGTTCCGCCTACATGGAATACGACATGTACACCAACCAGAGCGACAAGGACGACCTCATCAGAATATTAATGGGTTGGTTCCGTGCCACCTTCACCGCCATGAGCAAGGGGATGATAATCGCCGCGGGGGGCGGGGCACTGATCAAGGGGTTATTGCCCATGGGTGACCTTATGATGGCCGCCATTCAGCCGAACATGGCCACTTTCATGGACGCGTTCACGCATATGAAGATGACCCTGGACCCCAACAACATCTCAAACCGCCGCTGGGAGTACGATACCCAGACCATGAAAAAATTCATCCTCTTCTAGCGGGTAACAATATGGCCGGGCTGATCGGTTTCGCAATGCGGCACAGAAACGGCATCGCGGCGCTCATGATAGGGCTGGCTGCCGGCTTCATGTCGTTCTGTCTCGGGTTAAGGCTCGACCAGGGCAGTAAGAGATATCTCATCAAGCGGCTTACGGAAGCGCTGAGGATGCCGGGCCGCCTGTCCACTTGAGGCCACACGTCTGGAAGGGAAGTTGGCCCCCCTTCGTCAGTTCGAGTCCGGAGGTGCGCAAATGTCAGAGGGTTCTGAAGTGATCGTGGTCGGTGCGGGCCTTTCGGGGCTTACCGCCGCGCTGAACCTCGCCCGCGACGGCAAAGAGGTGCTGGTAGTTGAGAAATTCGACCACATCTGCGGGACCCCGCTTGCCCACCCGGCCGTGGACGTCACCCCGATGGAGCCGGACAAACTCGGCCGGTTCATCGGGGTGGAGCTGGGCAAGCCGCAGGTCACGATGTGCGAGAGCTTCACGGTCTATGCGTACGGATACAAGGTCCCCATGGACCAGACGCACATGCAGCTCTACTGCGTCGATAGGGGCACCGGTAAAAACACCCTGGACAAGCTCCTTTATGACCTGTGCCTTGAGGCGGGGGTCAGGTTCGAGTTCGGGAAGCCCCTGGTCGGCCAGACCGACTTCGCGTCTCTGCCCCCCGACAGCATCATCGCAACCGGCCTTTATGTCGAGGCCTTTGAAGCCCTTCGGGTGCCTTATCAGAAGGTATTCGGTTACATCGGAAGGGGGCGCACCGACAGTGGTGCGCTTGCCACGGTCTGGTTTCACGACTACACCCTGGACTACGCGTACTACGGCACCGCGAACGGCGTGCTGTTCTGCCTGTTCTTTGCCAGGGAGCCGGTGCGCGAGAGCGAATGGGAGATGTTCAAGGAACAACAGTTGAAGGGGCAGGAGGACATGGAATGCGACCGCTGGGTCTACCACGAGGGACTGGTACCCTCGGCGTCGTACGTCAACCCCCGCATGTTCGCGGGCGACAAGATCCTGGCCGGTACGTTGAGCGGGATGATGGATCCTTTTGCGCTGTTCGGCGTGCAGGGCTCGCTGCTCTCCGGGAAGATAGCCGCCCTCGCCCACCGTGACAAGGCCGAGGCGTACGCGCTTTTCAAGCGTTACACCCGATTGTTCAAGCGGAACCTGTTCGCGAAAAGGGTCTTTGACGGGTCGCCGGTCTGGTTGAAGAAGAAGACCCTCGGCCCGCAGCTCAGGTTCTTGCAGGAACACTCTGACATTCTCAATAGATTACCTTTCGACCCTTTCGATGGAGTCCCCGGCTACAGGGACCTGCCCTGATGGAAGGCGTGCAGGTGGAGCTAAGTGGAGGTGCCCGATGACCGACGTGACGATCGTCGGCGCCGGGATCGCAGGGCTCGTGGCCGCCATCAACCTCGCCCGGGAAGGCCACAATGTGTCCGTGCTCGAGCGTGAGGCGTGTATAGGGGGAATGCCGGAGTTCAGGCCCGACCCGGCCGGCAGCCCCCTCGACCTCGCGGCGATAAAGCGGTACACCGGCGTGGACATAACGCCCGCCGTGAAGCTCATGGACGAAATGCACTTCTGGGCCTGGGGCAAGCGCTATGACACCCCCCTGAATGCGGCAACAAAGATGTACATGGTGGAGAGGGGCGCCAGGGAGTCCTCGATAGATACCATGCTGTTGAAAGAGGCGTATGCCGCGGGCGCGAACGTCGAGTTCAACAGGCCGGTGATCACGCAGGGTGACTTCGCACACCTGCCTCCCGACACCATCGTGGCCACCGGCCTCAAGATAGAACCTTACGAAGCGTTGAACATCCCGTACAGCCCCCTCTACGGATACTTCGCAAAAGGAACGGTGGACCATGACCGGACGACCGTCTCCCTTTTCATGGACACGTTTACCCGGGACTACGCGTTCACCTGCGCCATCAACGGCGCCTCCTTCGCGCTGCTGTTTCAGAGGGACATACCACTGAGCCGTGAAGGCAAGCAGAAATTCGTCAGGCTTCTCTCCGAAGGCGAGGGTGTCGAGTTCAATAACTGGAGGGACCTGCTCGGAGGGGCCTGCCCGGTAGGAAGCATCAGGAACCCGAGGCTGTTCCACGGTAAAAAGATAATCGCCGGTACGCTGGCCGGCGTGATCGACCCGTACCTCTTCTTCGGTATGCTGGGCGCCCTGGTCTCCGGCCGTATCGCGGCAAAGGCGATCGAGGACAAAGCTGAGGCGTACGAGGATTTCAGGCGGGCAGTTCGCACGTTCTACCCTGCTTACATCCGGAAAAGGTTCTTGGATTTAATGCCTGCGGCTGTCAAGAAGCCGCTGGCCCGTTTCGGGGCATCCCTTATTCCCCATGCCGAAGATGTTTCGATGAGGCTCTTCGCGGAGAACATCCCGGGCTGGCGCCTCGCGGCCAGGAGCACGGCCGCCTGACCCCGACAGAGGTTCATCCATGTACGATGTTGTGATAATCGGCTCGGGCATCGGGGGGCTGACCGCTGCGGACCTTTTGTCCCAGCGGGGGAAAAAGGTCCTCCTGCTTGAGCAGGGCGGCCGCCTCGGCGGATGCTGCGCGACCTGCGACCTGAACGGCCACAGGTTCGACGTGGGCGCCATTTTTATCCTCTATAAAGAGCTCTATCACCGCTTCTTCGAGATGATGGGACTGCGCCTCGAGGATTACATCGAGATGGAGTTGCTGGACCCCGTCTATGACATGCGTTTTAGCGACGGGACCGCGACGTTCATCCCCATGGACCCCGCCGAGTGCGCTGACGCCCTGGCGGAGTTCGCCCCCGGAGACCGCCAGGGCTGGCTTGATTTCTGCCGTGACATGAAGGCGATCTGGGATGCCGGCCGCGCTCTCACCGACAGGCCGTTCCCGCCCCTGGAGAGATTCGGCACCTTCTGGCACAGCGCGAGGATGGCTGCGAACATCAAGATGATACGGGCCCTACCCGTCATCCTGCGGACCGCCTTCGCATGCCAGGACTCTGTCAACCGGCGCTACATGAGCGACAGGAAAGCGCTGACCATGGTCTCGTTCGAGAACCTGTTCGCCGGCATCCCGGCCGACCGGATAAACGGACTGTTCGCCGTCATGAGTTACCTGGGACACGAGGGCTACTGGTACCCGCGCGGGGGAATGGGCGCTGTCCCCGCCGCACTGGCCCGTATCGCGGAGGATAACGGCGCGGAGATACGCATGAACACCCTGGTGGCCAGGATCGTGATAGAAAACGGGCGCGCCGTGGGCGTCGAGACGGGAGATGGTGAGACGATCCCCGCAAAAGCCGTGCTCTCCAACGCCAGCGCCATCCCCACGTACCTGGACCTGGTGGGCGCCCGGAACCTGCCTCCTCGCTTCGCCAGCGCCATCGCGGGCTACACCCTGTCCATCCCTGCCCCGATGGTCTATTTCGGGCTCTCGCGAAAGCCGGACAACATACGCTGCCATTTCACGGTGATGGCGCCTCCGCCGGATCAGCTCAACGCTTACTGGGACGAGTACTACGCTGAAGGCCTTATGCCTCCGTTCCAGGACCTGCCGCGCGGGCTCTTCTGTTCCACCCTGACGGACCCTTCCCTCGCACCGCCGGGGAAATTCAACCTGGGGCATCTTTCTGCGGGCCCCTATCACCTCAAGTACCAGACCTGGGACGAGCTCAAACCCGGGTTCATAGAGAGCCTGATACAGGACCTCGAGGATAACGTTCTGCCGGGCTTCGGGGATCTCGTCGAGCAGAAAGACATGCGCACTCCTCTCGATTTCGAGCGCGAGCTCCTGCTTCCAGAGGGATCGATATACGGGCTGGAGATGAGCATCCCGAACATGGGTCCGTTCAGGCCTTCCTGGCGCTCGCCGGTCATCAAGGACCTCTACCTGGCCGGCGCCAGCACGAACCCCGGCGGAGGGGTGCCCCTGGTCATGATGTCCGCGATAAACACCTCTGCCTGCATCGTCAGGGATAAGGGCTGGTAGAATTACGCTTAAACGCTATACAGGGGTGAGCCAGGCATGGAGACTCTAAACAACCAGTCAGTGGACATGATGGAAGAGATCAAGGCGGTGTGCGGCTTCGAGAACCGGGGGCCTTGCGAAGAGGGCGAGCGAGAGGCGGCCGAGTACCTGAAGAGCCGCATGAATGATATCGGCCTTAAGGCGGAGATTGAGCCCATCAAGGTTTATCCGCACTTCTACCGGATGGGTATTATTGCCATTGTCCTCATCCTGGGCTGGTCTGCTGCCACTATCTGGTCGTCACATGCTGCATGGATACCCTGGGTAGCAAGCTCAGTATGTCTTTACCTGTCGATCGCGATCTGGGGAGACGTGTCGTACCGTTTCTACATTTTCAGAAGACTCTTTCCGCAGTATCCATCTCAGAACGTGGCAGGCAGCATTCCTTGCAATGAGGCCAAAAAACACATCTTCGTAAGCGGCCATATAGACGCGGCCAGGGTAGGCCCGCACCTCTATGACCCCGAAATGAACAAGAAGCTATCTAAATTCCTGATGGATAAGCTGAACATGTCGGTCAGCCCCGTCCTGCCGATGAATATCGCGATGTTCGTGCTCACGATCGTCTGCATCATAAGGATAATAGTCAGGAGCGGAACAGCGATGTGGATCAGTACTGGAATATTCCAGGCGCTTGCTTCAGTTATTCTGCTTGTGGGCCTGGTGGCCCTGCTCGATATAGAGACAGGCCATGTCGTATGTGGTGCTAACGACAACACCACTGCTGTGGCAGCCTGCCTTTCGATCGCCGAAAGCATAGTAAGGGAACCGTTAAAGAATTCCGAGTTCACCTGCCTTCTACTGGGATGCGAGGAGGCCCTTTCACCGGGAATGGCGGCTTTCATAAAGAAACATTCCAGGGAGCTCGACCGCGAGAACACCTACTTCATCAACCTGGAATCGATCGGCGGCGGCACCATTCACTACACGACGGCAGAGGGCTTCGTAAACGTGACCGAGCACGATAAAGAGCTCGTGTCACTTGCAAGAAAGCTGAAAGTATCAGGGGAGTTCCCGGAGCTGGGAACATATGTGGTGCGCATGGGTACCGACGCGGGGGTCCCGAACGTGAGAGGTTTCAAAGCGATAACACTGATCGGCCTTGATGAATACTATACTCCTACGGTTTACCACTGTGATGATGACAACCCCGAGAACATCGACATATCAACTGTAGAGCGCGGCCGCGATCTTGCCCTGCGCATGATCAGGGAACTCGATAAGGGTTAACCGGTGCCTTCTCGGCGCAGGAACTCCCCCCCGAGCTCCCGGTACGCCAGGGTCACCGGGTGGCTGCTGGCGTACTGGACCATCGGTTTTTGGTGAATAGGCCCCTCGGCGACCTTCACGCTCTTCCTTATTATCGTGTCGAAGACCTTGCTGCCGTACCTCTGGTAAAGTTCGCGCAATACGTCCGCGGCTATCCTGGTGTTCGTTTCGTACCCGGCCGGGATGATGCCGGCAATCTCGAGGTCGAAATTGTAGGCGTAACGGATGTCGTCGATGATCTCGAGCAGGGTGTTCAGCCCGGAAAGGGAATAAGGATAACACTGCACGGGGATCAGGACCCCGTCGGAGGTCGAAAGGGAGTTTATGGTGAGAAGGTTGAACGCCGGCGGGCAGTCTATGAAAACGTAGTCGTAGTTGTCTTTTACCTCGAACAGCTTGTCGTGGAGTATTTTGTGCCTTTCGGTTCGCTCCGCGATGTTGATATCAACCTTTGAAAGATCGAGAGTGGCCGGCGCTATGTCGGTGTTCGGTATTGAGGACCGGAGTATGATCTGCCGGAACGACACCTCCGGGTAAAGCAGGACGTCACCGGTCCCCTTCTCCACATCGTCGGGGTTCACCCCGATGCCGAGCGTCAGGTTCGCCTGGTAGTCCATGTCAACAAGAAGGATGGATTTCCCCCGCTCGGACAGTACGCCTGCGAGGTTCAGGCAGGTAGTGGTCTTGCCAACGCCACCCTTCTGGTTTGCGAACGAGATCACCTGATGTCGCATAAGAACCTTATCCTTATCGGTGCCGAACAACGTTCTTCCGTGCATGAGTTTTGAGAAGTAATTATACATCACGGATCAGTCCGGGGTGTATGGGATCTGCGCCGGCTGTAATGGCCGTCTCAAATTGATTCAGCAGGTGCACTTCGCTATCATTGGCCTGTTCGCATGCGGAGAATACCCGGGGTGCCGTCTTCTCGATAGGGCCGACCGCGATCCGCAACAACAGGAATACGATTGAACTCAAGAGAAGCCATCCTCAGAGATAGATACGAGGTCATCGTCGTCGGCACCGGGATCGGCGGTCTTTCCACCGCCGCGGTGCTCGCGCATGAAGGACTCGAAGTCCTCGTGATCGAGCAGGCTCACCAGCCCGGTGGGTGCTGCTCGTCGTTCCGCGTCGGCGATTTCACGTTCGACGCCGCCGCGTCCACCCTGCAGGGGTTCGGGGAGCTCGGTTTCCACGTCCAGCGGACACTGTTCGACTTCCTGAACCAGCAGGTGGAGCTCGTCGCCAGAGACACCGCGTACTGCATGTACTTCGGTGAGCACAAGATCGAATTCTTCCTGGACCTTCATGCTTTCCAGGTCGAACTGGGGGCCACTTTCCCCCAGCAGGCGGGCAGCATAATCTCGTTCATGCGCGAGCTCGGCCACCTGCACCACGCTGTCCTTGAATGCTCGGGGCCCCTGAAGCCCGTGACCGACGAGTCCCGCCTCCACAGGTGGTCGATGCACGCCGGTCACCCTGTAAGCGCCTTCATTCTTTCTCACTACCAGCGGCGAAGTGCAGGCCGCGTTTTTCGCCGCCACATCAGCGAACCGTTGGTCAAGTCCTTTTTCAACGCGGACCTCGTCTACAACACCGGTTACGACATCGACGAGCTCTCGGCGCCATCCGCCGCGCTCGCGATAATGGATCGCCACACCGGCGGGACGCATTACCCTCTCGGTTCAACACAACAGATACCCGACCGCCTGGAGAAAAGCGTCATCGAGCACGGAGGCCGCGTGCTCTACCGGACGCCGGTAGAGGAGGTAACCGTAGAAGATGGAAAAGCAACCGGGGTCCTCCTCGCTGATGGAACGACCATCTCGGCGGAGGCCGTCATCTGGAACGGGCAGGCAGGGGACCTGTTCAGCCGCCTGGTGCGCCCCGAACATCTGAAGCCGGAGACGCTCGAATGGGCCTCCTCGCTCGAGCCAACCCGTGGAGTGCTCGCCGTCTACCTGGGCGTGAAAGAGGACATAATCCCGGAGGACTTCTGCGTTGAAACGGTACTGATCGAGGACCCGGAGATGGACCCGGGTCGTTCAATATCTATAAGGATCCCCTCCCTGTCAGACCCGAACCTCTCCCCCGAAGGTTGCCATACAGTTTGCGTTCAGGCGGTTACGGACCCCGGGATCTGGCCGTCTTCACGCGACCCCTCCTACGAGGCCGCCGAGTATAACGAGCTCAAGGAGAGCGAGGGGGCCCGGGTGGTCGAAAAGGTGGAGTCGCTGCTGCCCGGCCTGCGGGAGGCGGTCGTTGAAAAACGGGTAGCCAGCCCCGCCACGTTCGAGAGGTACACCGGACGGGGATTGGGGTCCCTTGGGGGCCCGCGCCTTGGCGGTGAGCTCGTACCGTCCAACCTGCCCGGCGCGGTGACGGAGGTCCGGGGCCTCCTGCTGGCGGGAGATTCGACGTTCTACGGCCGGGGCGTGGCCGCGGCTGCGGCCTCCGGGATAAACGCCGCGCTCGCCACCGTGAGATACCTCGGTCTTCGTAGCCCGAGGTTTCACCCTGCAAGGGAAAGCTTTGTGCTGGAGACCGTGCCTGTTCGCCCACAGATCTCGGCCTCTGACGTGGTTGACACCATCTCGGCGGTACTTGAATCTCACCGCTGCATGCGCTGCGAGGACGCGCCCTGCCGCACCGGCTGCCCCGCCGGAGTTGATATCCCGAACTTCATAAGGAGGGCGGTAGCCACCGATTTTCTTGGCGCGGCCCGCCTTGTCCGCGAAAGCACACCGCTGGGTGAGGTCTGCGGGCTGATGTGCCCGGTTGACAGGCTCTGTGAGTCAAGGTGCAGGCGTGGCGGGATCGACTCGGCTGTCAGGATTGGCCAGCTGGAGGCGCTGGTCTGCAGTTTCGCGGAGGGGCCCGGGGGATGGCTGGAGCCGTTCCGCGGGGAGCGGAAAGAAAAGGTCGCCGTCATAGGGTCCGGACCCGCCGGCATATCCTGCGCCTATTACCTGTCTATCCTCGGCTACAACGTGGAGATATTCGAAGCGGGAGTGGAGGCGGGTGGACAGCCCGCCCGGGCGATCCCGGACACCAGGATAAGCCAGCAGGTCCTTTCACGTGAGATCGAGGGAGCCATGAGGAGCGGGATCGAGTTCAGGGGGAACACGACCTTCGGGGTTGACATAGACTTCGAATCGCTCTGGCGTGACGGCTTCCGGGCCGTGTTCCTCGGCGCTGGACTGACCGGAATGAGGATGCCGGAGGTCAGTGGATCGGAACTCCCGGGTGTCATAGACGCTCTGTCTTTCCTCGTCGCGGCGCGGCGCGGAGTGAAAAGGGAGCTGTCGCCAACTGTAGCGGTGCTTGGTCACAGCAACCTGGCACTGGATTCAGCGCTCCTGGCGCTCGACATCGGTGCAGAAAAAGTCCTGCTTGTCACGGACAGGCCCGAAGGCGGCCTGACCTCGACCACGGGCAGCGTAAAAGCCGCCAGGGAGCGAGGTGTCGAGTTCATCACCAACACTGTGGTGGACGAGATCGCCGGGGAGGGAAGGGTCGAAGGGATCAAGTTAAGGCCTGCCGTCGAAAGTGCCGGCAGGGATGACAGGCCCGGGCGCTCGCGCAAGGTTGAGACTGTCATCATCGCCGGTGAGCAGGAAGTGGACCGGCCGCTTTTCGACTACATTGACTCGCATTTACGCATGAACCCGGAAGGGACGGTTGAGGTTGACCCCGGGACCCTGATGACGTCCAGGCCGGGCGTCTTCGCGGGCGGCGACCTGGTAAGCGGCGGTGGACTTGTCGTATCTGCCTGCGCCCAGGGACGTCTCGCGGCCCTGTCGATAGACCGCTACCTGAGGTCGGTGTCGGGATTGACCGGACAGGCAGGGGACGGGGAAGCTTCCTGATCAATCCTCCTGACAACGGCCAGCGCGACCTCGCCAACCCGCCGCAGGCCCTCCCTGTCTATCTTCTCCGGGGTGTCGCCGGCCCTGTGCACGTACGTGGTCGCAGACACGAATCCCGTGGCCTCGAACCCGTGCTTCACCCACGGCATGTGGTCCGCGGCGGCGCCGACCGGGAGAAATAGCCCCTTTACCTCAATACCCATGTCCCGGGCCGCCTCACGCGCAAGCCCGTTCAAGTACTTGCTCGTATCGGTGGGGGGCAGCTCGAACCTGGTGTTCAAATACAGGTTCCCCGCCGGAGAGAACGGTATGTCGAAGTTGAGCACGTAACATCGCCGCTCTTTCAACTCAACCTCGTGAGCAAGGAGATAGCTCACGGAACCACATAAGCCGACCTCCTCGCAGCCAAAAGAAGCGACGATAACATCGAAGTTCTTGAGCGGCTCACCGGACAGCACTCTCGCAGACTCGAGGATCACGGCCTCGCCCGCGGCGTTATCCACCGCCCCCGGGGATCTGTTTCCGGTGAAGTTGAACGCCAGCGCAACCAGGAAAAAAGCGGGTATGAGTGTCACCCAGAAGCCGGTCCTGCTGCCCAGGTAATCTGGCCCCGCCGCGGAAAGGATACCCAGCACAACCAGCGCGAGCCCGAGCAGGATCGCGAAAAGGAACCCGATCATGTAAAAGGCGGCCCGGACGACCACCGGCATGGTCTGGCTCTTCGAATCGTAGTGCGCCGACAGGATGACGGTGCCCTGTGGCTCGGTGCCCTTTATCTCGCCCAGCAGGTTTACCGACCTGCTCTTGCCGCCCTTTGCCCCGGCAAGCTCGAAAGTACCCGACCATTTGAAACCGAGGTAGATCGCCAGCAGCAGGATGGCTCCCGGGATCATGCACAGCGGCGTGCCCCACAGGTAAGTAAGCGAACCCGTGACGCAGAGAAGCCCCAGCACAACACAGATCCCCGGCAGGATGACCGTCAGGGGGGCGCTCGAGTAGGTGAACTCCTCCTCCTTCATGGGGACGCCTATCTCCTCCCCCACGCCTTTCAGGTATTCCTGCGCTTCTCGCTCACCAGGGGTGCCCGGAAACCTCCTTAAGAGGGCGAGCTTTTCGATATGCGTGAACGCGCGTGTCGCGTCGAAGTGCTCGTGCGCAGGCCCCATGGTCCTCCTCCCGGGCATAACAACCCCAGCCGGCCCTCTGATCCGCAAGTGATTATATCAGCAGTCAAGCATGAGGGCATGCGCGGGGCATACTCGACCGAAGCGGCGCGCTCGGTTATGCTCAGTAGCTGGAGACTGGTTGATATTTATGCTGACGCCGTGGCAATGGCAAAACCGTAAAGTTGCGCCCCTGCACAACCTCTGACAGGGGAGACCGGATGAGTGCCTTTGGAAACCGTAATGACCTGTACCGGCTTTCGCGCCTGGTATCGATGGCAGTGGTCACGACGACCCTGGCAGCGATCTGCCTCGGCTGTAGGGGAGGGCGCGGCGACCAGGGTAATACTGGAGACGGTAATTTCTCCGCCCGCCAGGCCGTAACGGACGTGCTGGAAGACGAACGCGCCCTGGATGAGAACGCGCGTAACATCATCCAGCTCGTTAAGGACGGGCAGTACACCGTGGACCAGGGGCTGGATGACCTCGTCGACGTAAACCGCAACCTGATAAGCCTCATCGCCGAGGTGTCGGCCCCCTCGAAGCCGCCGAACAGATACCTTGCCCTGGCCCGGGACCAGACGGCCGAGTACCTGAGGAACAGGGTGCACCAGATGGAAGCCTGCTTCCCGGTGAAGTCGGTCGCGGAACTGGAACAGGTCTACGGCCGAGACAAACCCGCTCTGGACGCGGCCCGGAGCCAGATCCGTGACCTGCTTCTGAAATACGACCCGGGCCTGGACAGGTACGTCCCGAAGTAAAGTCACCCCCGACCCCGTTCAGAGGCCGTATCTGTACCACCGCTACTTGTGGAAATAACCGCGCTCCAGTTGATATACTGGTACGGCCTTTGCCACGGACCCGGGAATCGTGTCGGTTGTTGACGGAGAAAAAGGATGGGATGTGATATGGAGATTCTGGACAAAAAGCGCAGGGTCTACGTCCTCGGTGGCGGCATTTCCAAGTTCGCGGCCGAGCGGACGGACGGCAACATGCGCGACTGGATCAATGAGTCCGTCCTGGAAGGGCTGGAGGACTCAGGCACGAGGATCGAGGACATCGAGCACAGCACCACCAGCTACTTCAGCGACCACTTCGACAAGCAGTTGAAGGCGGGGGCCATCTTCCACGATAACATCGGGATGTGCCCCAAGCCCAACGTGCGCGTCGAGGGCGGTGGTGGGACCGGCGGCCTCGCGATCCGCAACGCCTACGCTTACATCATGTCGGGCCTCTGCGACTCGATGATCGTCTTCGGCGGCGAGAACATGGGACGGCAGGTCCCCTCGGATGTTGCCCAGCAGTTTATCGCGCTGGCCTCCGACACCGACTGGGAAGTGCAGGTGGCGGGCTTCTACATCGCGTACTACGCCATCATGATGGTGACCCACATGGAGAGGTACGGGACCACCGAAGAGCAGTTCGCGACCATCAGCGTAAAGAACCACCGCAACGCGATGTACAACCCCAAGGCCCACTACCCGATGGAGATCAGCGTCGATGACGTGATGAACTCGAAGATGATCACCTACCCGTACAAGCTGCTGGACAACTGCCTGCTCTCCGACGGCGCCGCGTGCCTCGTGTTCTCGACCGAGGATTGGGCGAAGAAGCACTGCGCCTCCTGGGCGAAGAAGCCCACCATCGAGCTCACCGGCACCGGCTGCGGCACCGACTTCATGAGGATGGCCGACAGGCCGTTCCCGTACCCGGGCATCACGCACTTCCGCGGCAAGAGGACGGGCGCCGAGATGGCCTACAAGATGGCCGGCGTGAAGAACCCGCGCGAGGACTTCGACTGCTTCGAGGTGCACGACGCATACTCTGGTGTCGAACTCGTGTCATATGAAGACCTCGGCTTCTGCAAGGAAGGCGAGAGCGGGAAGCTCGCGGAGAAGGGCGTCTTCGACCTCGGGGGCGACCTGCCCACCAACACCTCGGGCGGGCTCATCGGCTTCGGGCACCCGGTCGGCGCCACCGGACTCGGCCAGGGGGTAGAGGTGCTCCGACAGCTGCGCCAGGAGGCTCACCCGAAGCGCCAGGTGGAGCTGAACTCCAAGCGCGGCGGCATGGACTCCCACGGCGGGACCGGCACCTTCTGCGCGATCAACATCTTCGAGAGGAGGGATTAATATGGGCCTCGAGCTCGTTAGCAATCTGATGGAGGTCTTCACCGCGGATGATCCCATGGCTTTTCAGCACCCGGAGGGCGACCCCTGGGCGGACTTCCGCGAGATAATGCGCATAGAGTGGAAGATGGACTTCACTTACAAGCACGTGCTCGGCAAGTACTCGAAGTTCTTCATCGAGCTTACCAACCAGAAATTCGTCACAACCGAGTGCCCCGGTTGCGGGAAGGTATGGGCCATACCCAGGCCGCTCTGCGCTGACTGCCTTACGATCACCAAGTGGAAAGAGCTCCCCGGCACGGGTACGCTGGAGAGCTACTCCATCTCCAATTTCGTGCCCTCCTTCATGAAGGTTGACATCCCGTACGTGCTCGCCATGGTCAAGCTTGACGGGGCGGATACACTGTTCACCCACCAGCTGCGCAACTACGGCGACTCGACGGACACCATCAAGACCGGGATGCCGGTGAAGGTGGCTTACGCCACGGAGCCGGTAGGCCACCCGATGCTGCTTATGCACTTCGAGCCGGCCTAAGCGCGCTTAAACAACAGACGATCGAATTGACTTGAGCCGGGGCATTCCAGCCTCGGCTCAATCCTTGTTAGGTCTTGAATGGAAGGGGTAACGCAAATCTGGGGTCAGGCACCAGATTTGAATTGTAGCTGGAAGGGGATCGAACGCAAACCGGGGTCAAACCGCAAACCGGGGTCAAACAGCTCTTTGCGCCGCATCAGCTTTGATTACGGTCTACGCAAAGGGCTGTTTGACCCCGATTTGCGTTTTCGCCGTTTCCGGTCCCTGTACGCTCCAGTACATGGAGCGTTCAACCACCATGGGTGTCAGGCCTCAGTGTTAACTGGCGGGGGTTGTTAGGCCTTTTAGTGACCCCAGGTGTTGAATGGAAGGGGTAAGGTCCTGGTGTGTTGGACCTGACCCCAGGTTTTCGCATAGATTCACGTTTTGAGACCTGACCCTTAGTGCCCCTTCCCGTAAATACGGTGTCGTACCGAGAGCGTCGGTGCGCCGCTCATGCAAGGCGCGCGACCAAGGCGTACTCTTTGAGTACTCCGAGGAAGCGGAACGCCGCAGGAGCGGATGCAGCGGTGATCGAATGCAAGCGTATTTATGGGACGGGGTACTTAGTAGCCGATGGACGAGGTGCCGCCGGACCTGTTGTTCCAGTACATGGACCTCTCACACGTTACCGGATTGGATGACTCCACGCGTATAGAAAGGTTTCCGGTGTAATAATCATTGACCCGCACCGAGCGGCGGCTCCGGGGGTCCAGCTTGAACTCGTCGATCTTCTTCTCCCCGCCTTCCGTGACGGCGTACACGGATACGGCCGCCTTTTCACTACCCGGGTTCCAAACGAGCAACCACGTCTCGAACCCGTAGTCCGTGCAGCCCTCCGGCAGGAACCAGCTCTTCTTGAGGCCTGGCACCCCGACCGAATTGTGCCCGGCCATGCCCCCCGCGACAGGCCAGTACATCGAGCGCTCCGCCACCACCGGTACGTCCGAGTGCACCCGCGCGGATACGTCCCGGTCGGGGACGAGGTCGTTCAACCTGACGGTCTTCCTCGAGCCCGCAAGAACCACCACTTCTTTCTCGATCACCCCGCCTCCGGGAACTCCCGTCATAAGATCCAGAGAGATAACCGCCTCTTCCCCACCGGGGTTCGCCAGCAAAAGGTACGTGTCGAACCCGGAATGGGTCGCCCCTTCCGCCAGGTACCAGTCCCGGGACGGCCTCATGACGCCTATGGATCCACTCCCGCCGCGGCGCCCGCCCCAGTACATCGTTCTCTCGACCACCACAGGACGGTCGCATGCCACGTGCACCCCGACGTCTCCGCCGGGTGCCGTGCCGTTCACGTCTACGGTCTTGCGCGTCCAGGGGGGTACCGTTACCGCCGGCCCGGAAACAGGACCTCCGGCTGTCATGTAAGTGATACTGGCCGTCGCCTCGTAACCGCCCGGGTTCAGTATCTCGACCCAGGTCTCGAACCCGTAAGAGGTGCACCCCTCCGCGAGGTACCAGTTGGTGGCGCCGGACGGCGTGCCTGTGGAATCGTGGCCCTCCGCGCGGTCGTCCCAGTACATGGCCCTCTCGACATAGACCCTTCTGTCAGAACCGACCCTTATGCCGGTGTTTTGCGCCCAGGCGTCCGCGTTCACGTTCACCGTGAGCCTGGAGTGCGCGGGCACCAACACCGGTTCGCGGTTTCGCGGGCCGTTATCGGTCAGATATGAGACATACACCTTCGCGGGGTTGTCACCAAGGTTCGCGACCAGCAGCCACGTCTCAAACCCGTAGGAGGTGCAGCCCTCCGCCAGCAGGTATTCGTAAGGGGTATCGGGCACCTGCTGCGGGCCGACGCTTTTGTAGATGTTCATCCGGCTCTCGTCCATGGTGACCTGCTTCCCCGCGCCGGCCAGTACATCGTGACTGCTCACAAGCATCTGGTGGAAGAAGTTGTAGTTGCCGTCGGTATTCGTGTTATCGGGGTCGTGTCGCCCGTTGCCGCTTACCGGCATCAACAGGTACTTACCGCAGTAATAATCGAGCGCTACCGGGTCCTGGCTTGCGAGCAGACGGTCGAGCCTCACCGCCCCGCCATACGGCCCGTTCGGTCCGCCCGACGGTGTGACCCAGATCGCGTCCACGATGTTCAAGTCCGGGTATCGGGCGAGCAGCATCATCCTGGCCATAAACCCTTCGGTCCTCATCGGTTCATGAGGCGCATCATCCGTGTTCCTCCAGCGGTCCTGCACGCCCATGAAGTGCTTTAGCGAGGCCGTCACGCCGGCGCCGCTGTGGTCTTTGAGCACCGGGACGTTGATGAACTTGACCCTTTCGTTATCGTATTGCGCGCCGTCCCACACTCCGTTCCGAAGCGATATCCTGGTGCCGTAAACGGTCGTGAACTTGGGGTAACCGACCTCCTTCTCCGGTACGTACACGTATCCGTCCCTGGTGTCCCCTTCAGAATACTCGCCGACGACGTTGTGCTGCACGGCGGTCCAGTCGTAGACCGATACCCTGTGCTCGCCTGCGAACATCTGCGCCACGTCGTTGAACGACTGTGAGTGGTCTTCGGCGTTGCAGTCACCGGGGTTCCTGTTGTCGGCCCTGTTGTCAAGAAAAGATGCCCACTGCCCGTTCTCGACGATGACAACCTCACCGGTGAAGCCATCGGGGTGATGTACGATCGCGCTGATGAGGCCCTTGATCACGTCCGTGTTGGTTCCACCCCGCTGCTGCCATTCACCGTTCACCTTGATCAGGACTGTGTCGTTGCCGCCGATTATCCCGCCCGGGCCGGCCGCCTTCCCCCCGTCTGCGCTCTTGAAGAGGTCCAGCCCGTTCCCGTGCATGACATCGATGAGCGTGTCAACTCCCTTCTCGGAAGCGTTCGGGATATCTTCCGCGACGAAGATGCTCGACGTTCCTGAGGTGCCTGACCGCAGGGCCGGGATCGTCAGGCCTGCGGCGGCGGCCTTCGACTCGTCGAAGGAACGGCTTCCGAGGGCACCGTTGCCTTTCAACCCGGCCAGCGACACCACCAGCAGGGCCACCACGACAGCGGCTCCTGCAATCTCCGCGATGCGCACCAGCCGCACCACCCGGGGCCTTTCGGTATCGCGCGCAAGGACGCGCGGAAGTCTCGAGGCGAGCGGGACCGCCGTTCCGCCCAGAAGCAGGGCGGTGTTGGCGAGCGCGGCCCGCTGGCACGGGTAACGTATCCTCCAGGGCTTCAACCCCGACCGGGCTATGAGCCAGACCAATGAAAGGATCCCTAGCAGGGTGACGTTTCCGCCGGCTATCCTGACCAGCTTCTGTTTGAGCCCTCGACGCCCCGCCGTACCGGCGAGCCTGTTTTCTGCGGCGTGCCTGCGACCCATCGTCTCAAGTCCCCTCTTTTTCCTTCAACGCTTTCACCACCGCGTCGGCGAAAGGCCGGGCGGACTGTGGGCCGTCCGCGGTGATCATCTTTCCATCGACCACAACAGGCTCGTTCACGATGACACAGCCTCCCGCTTCCAACCTGCCCTTCTCACCAGGAAAAACTGTCCCTTTCCTGCCCCGGAGCAAACCAGCGTTCGCCAGTATCACCGGGGCCATGCATATCGCGGCCACGACCTCTCCCCCGTTCACCGCGCCACCTGCGACCGCCTGTAATTGCGCGCTGTCAAAGTACTCTTCGGCCCCCGGCCCTCCTATCAGGACGACGCCGGCATAATCGGCAGCGTTCACCTGGCCGATGGTGATATCAGGCTTGACCCTTGTGTTCTGCGAACCCACCGACTCCCGGCCGCTCGAGTTCGCCACCACGACCCTGTATCCCGCGCCCTCCAGTGCAGCTTCTACAGCGGAGTACTCGCCGTCCGCAAAGTCGGCGTTCGCGATGACAACAAGTACCTCGTTCTCCCCCGCGCGGGTCACCGGTGCGGGTTTGCTCTCATCCGAGGGCCTGGCCTGCTCACTCTTTCCACACCCCATTACGATGATCGACATTAGAAGTGCCAGACATGCAAAGCACATGGTCACACCCGCGAATCCTCTCCGACCCCTCATTGCTATCATCTCCTTGCAAGCCGCCTCCGGAACCGCCGCAACCTCTCACCCGCGTTATCCGACACGAACGGGCCGTGGCCCGGGCACAACAGGCTAACCTTTTCGTTCGCAAAAAGGCCGGCGACGTGATCGGCTGAATCCGCAGCCCGGTCAAAGTCGCACGAGAACCCGATCGTTGGAAGGGTGAGGAAGTGGTAGGTGTTGATTATGGTGTCCCCCGTGAAAAGGATCCCCCTGTCGGGCCAGAAGAAGCAGGCCGAGCCCGGTGTGTGTCCCGGAGAGTGGATCACCTGTATCCCTCCGAGGACAGGGATGACTTCCCCGTCTGCCAGCGGTCGGTCTACTTTCACATGAGGGACATCGGTCAGCCTTTCCGCCGTCACCGGCGCAAGCGATGCCGCCCTGCCGATCACGCCCAGCTTGTAGATACTCTGTATCCTTTCATCACCCTGGATAAATGCCGCGTCGTCCCTCTGCGCGTAGACCGTTGCGCCCGTGGCATCCCGGAGGGCGGCCGCCCCCCCGGCGTGGTCCACGTGAAAATGAGTGAGAAGGATGTGCGCAACATCATCCGGAGAACGGCCGAGCCTCCTGACGCTGTCACACACCAGCCGGCTGTCACGGGGGATCCCGGTATCGACAAGCACCAGCTCCTCGGCCTCGATGATGTACACGTTTCCGGTCCCGTAACCCTTTACCTTGTGAACGGGCGCGATGCTCTTCATCAAAGCCTCCGGCATAAGGAGTCAAATTAAACACTGACCCGGTCAGTATGTAGCATCACCAGCTTGAACAGTCGCGGCACGGATTTCAATGACGGATGTCAGTGGAACATCCGCAGCATCCGCTACGACCCGGGTGGCCTTTCAGGTGACAGCAGCCGGCACGCCGTCTCCGGGGCGTCGACCGACACCACCAGCGGCCTTTTCTCCCCGTCGATGACCATCTTGATGCCGCGTCCGTTGCGTACGTTATAAGCCTTGGTGCCATCAAGGCCGTAACGTATCCCGTAACCAAGGTAGTTGCGGAACGTCAGTTCGTACGGCTCGCAAGAGCGGATCTCGGGACGCTGTATTCTCGTCACGATAAGGCCGAACCTGACCACGACCAGGTTTTCTGTTATCTCGAACTCGAGCTTCCTGAAGTTTACGTAGAGCGCGACCAGTATCGCCGTGACCACGCCGAAAAAGACCGCGCCGCCGGTGTTCCCCTTGACCAGGGACACTACGAACACGTACAGCATGACTGCTGTCAGAAGCATCACGAAAACCGCGAGGGTGCTGAAGCCCGTCGCTTCCCTGTATATCACTTCGCCGGGATCGACCTTTAGTTCTTTCTTCACCGGCAATCACCCTCAAGTCCATTCCCGAAAAGAGTCCATTCAAACACGCGCCGTCGAGCTCAAACCTGTCTGTCAGGCGACCGCCCGGCAGGCGAAAGCAGCCTGCAGGCGGCCCCCGGGTCATCCAGAGACACCACGTATGGCTTCTTCTGTCCCTCCACCACCATCTTGATCCCAGGACCGCTGCGGGTGTTGTAAGCGACCGTGCCGTCTCGCCCGTAACGGACCCCGTAACCGAGATAGTTCTTGAACTGGAGCTCGTACGGCTCACATGACAGGATCGCTGAAACGGGGAACCTCTTCCGGATAAGCCCGAACCCGAAACGCACCTCTGTTCCGGTCACCTCGAACAGCAGCACCCTTAAATTCAAGTACGCGGCGATAAACAGGACAAAGACGAGGCACGGGAAGACGATCAGGTACCATAGCCCCATAGCTATGCCAACCAGCAGCAGCCCCAGCATCAGTATGACCTCGAGCACTATCAGTAACGGCAACCAGGCACCGAACCGATGGGCTTCCCGGTAGACGACCTCCCCCGCTTCGGGGCTCTCTTCCGTCTGCAAAGCGGGCACCCCCTACTCGCTGTCCTCGCGCAGAAGCGCCCCGATGTCCCTGCCGAACTCCCGGGCTCGTTCGATGTCATCTTCAAGGAGAGGCCCTTTCATGCCTTTGACAGCGGCCTTGAACGGTGGAGCGATAGGCTCGAGCCCTTTCGCGAGCAGCGCCTGCCTGATGTCGTCCGCGGATTGCGGCTTCGAAGATTCAAGTCCACTCTCCAGCCCGGTCCCGAACGCCGCGAACGGTTTGCCGTCCCAGGCATCCGTGACCTCGCGCTTTATCAGGCCACGGGCCTTGCCGGTCATCCGGCCGGCCCGCGTCGGAGACCCTACCACCAGGAACTCGAGGTCCAGGTCGAGCGCTTCCACGGAGCGGACATCTGTCAGTACGACCTCGTGCCCCGTCTCTTGGAGCCCTTCCGTCACAGCCTCGGCGACCCGCCTGCAGTTCCCCCAGCGGCTGTGATAGACAACCAGACCCTTCATCGTATGACCTCCGGTTTCTGCCTGTTCATGGCCCCCCGCATCCTCCGGGATACGATTCTATCGTCAATCAGTTATCGATAGCCCCGGCCCCCGCCAGAAAACGAGAGACCGCGGCGTTGAAAAGCTCAGGCTGGTCGAGCTGCACCACGTGGGCGGCGTCCGGTATGGCCACCAGGAACGAGCCCCTGATCTTCCTGTTGATCCGCTGCCCGCTCTTCAGGGGAACTGCAAGGTCTTTCTGTCCCCATACGATCAGCGTCTGCTTGCATATCTCCCCCAGCCGATCCGAGTAGTCAATACCGACCGCAACGCGGGCGGATTTCAGGTAAGTCTCCATGTAGTTTTCGACATCGGGGCGCTTCGGGATGGCCATCGAGTACTCGAGCAGGGGTTTCGTGTACTCGTTCTTGACGTACACGCCGAGCAACCGGTAAAGCGGCCCCACTCTGATCACGTACGAAATCCCGAACTTTATGATTTTCTTCAGCCATCCGTCCGGCAACTTCGCTACCGCCAGCCGCAGCCATCCCGGGAACCTGTGTCCACCGGCGGGGTCGACGAGGACCACGTTCTCAATGAGCTCCGGGTGGTTCAACGTAAGATGCAGGGTGATGAGGCCCCCCATGGAATGGCCCGCAATCGATGTCTTTTCGATCCCCAGCCCCGCCAGCAGTTCCCTTATAGCGCCGGCGAACAGCTCCAGGCTGTAATCGGTGTCAACGAACTCCGACTTGCCGAATCCGGGTAGATCCAGGGCGATCACCCGGTGATCCCGCTTGAAGTGCTCTATGACCGGGTCCCAGTCGAGAATCGAGCCGCCAAGGCCATGCACGAGTAAAAGCGGAGCTCCCCGCCCCTCATCGACGTAACAGACCCGGTGCCCGTTTATCTGCGTGTAATTCTCCTTCTGCGTGTACGGTTTCATCGCTCGTAAACCCTCCAGTCACCTGTCAGGACGTTCCAGCCTCCATCTTTCTCCTACGGTTTGCCGCCAGATCCTTTGAGCTTCTTTATCGGCCGTCCTACCTCGTCAACCGGCCTGGTGACCTCCCGGAAACAACTGCCCGGTTTCTCTGCCTCTTTCACCTTCGGGTATACAACCCGCTTCAGAAACTCCAGCGCCGAGGGCTCATCCTCGTCAGTAATTATTCGCTCGAGCTCGATCCGGTCGTTCTCCCCGAACGACACCGCCCACGTCCTCGCCATAGCAACCTCCGGTAAACACGGTTTGGATCCCGCAACCAGGATTCTAACAGACTGGTACCCTGTCCCATAAATACGCTTGCATTCGATCACCGCTGCATCCGCTTCCGCCGCTTCGCAGGGCCGCTGCCCCGCTCCCACAGCCTGTACGCTGTGCCGATCGCCGCCGTTACCATGTAGACGCTGAAGACCACCTTCACGGCCAACGCATTTCCCAGGAGATCGGTACCCAGGAACATGGCGTGGACGAACGCCGCGGCGAATATCACGTAGTTGACCTGGTGGATCCTTCGCCAGGCACGGGCCAGGTGCCGCCTCTCAACCGCGGTCGTGATGGTTACCACCAGGAGCACGAGGGCAACGGGGCCGATGATCCATGCTCCGCTGCGCCCAGAAATAAAACCGAAAGATATGACCAGGATGCCGTGGGTGAGAGCAAGCGCGAAGCCGGTTATCCCCGTCGCTATGTGGACCCGGTGCACCCGAAGTGGCGGGAACAGCCGGCTGAACGGGCGGCGCAGGGAACCGGTCATTATCTGCATGAAGATGAGCGTGAACGCGAGCATCGCCAGGAGCCTCAGGGCCGACCCCGGAGCGGACAGGGTGGCAGTACCCGAGGTCGCGAGGACAACCGGCGGAACGGCGAGAGCCGCCAGGGCGGCGCTGATCACCAGGGCCTGTGCCACCCTCAACCGTATTAACCGGCTCCCTTCCCCTGTATTTCCCCGGGCCACCCAGTGTCCCCCTTACAGTCGCACGCCCCGGCGCATATCTACTTCCGCGCGCCCATGGCGAAATCCTGCGAGTGGCTTATCGGATTCGACGCGGCGATAAGGGCGGCGCTCTCGCAGCCGGATGGGGGCGCCTCCGCGAATGCCGACCCCGGCCCGCGCGCCGGCCCGCGCTCGCGAAGATATACCCGCCCGTTCCTGTGGTAGAATCCTGGGGAATTACCGGCAGTAACGAGAATCGAGGACACTTCTCAAGTGGCACTGTTTCCTGAACCAGACTTCGTTTTACTGCATCCTCCGAGCGTTTACGACTTCAGGCGGAAGCTCATCATCCCGAGCCCGATCGCCGACCTCATCCCCTCCGGCCCCTTCTTCGACATGTACCCGATCGGCTTCTCCTTCCTCGGCGAGTACCTGGAACGCCACGGCATCAATGTCCGCATCGTGAATCTCGCGGCCAGGATGCTCGAAAAGCCTGGCTTTGACGTCGAGAAGTCGATCGGCCGCCTGCGGCCACTGGCTTTTGGTATCGACCTTCACTGGCTTCCCCACTGCCAGGGGGCAATAGAGATCTCCCGACTGTGCAAGAGGATCCACCCCGGGATACCGGTTGTCATTGGTGGCTACTCGGCCACCCTTTTCAGCCGCGAGCTCATGGGATACCCTGAGATCGATTACGTCGTCAGGGGCGACTCGACGGAAGAACCTCTAAGGCGACTGCTTTCAGCCATCGCCTCGAACAACAGCCTCGATGGCATCCCGAACCTGACCTACCGCGACCCCGATAGCGGTTGTGTTGTCGAGAACCCCCTGGCTTACGTCCCGGACGACCTCGTACACCTGGGTAACAACTATCTCTACATGCTCAGGTCCGCTCTCAAGTACAGGGACATATGGGCGCTGCGCGCGTTCAAGGACTGGTGGTCGTACCCCATGACCGCGGTCCTGACCTGCCGGGGGTGCCGGAATAACTGCTGCTTCTGCGGTGGGTCTGCCGTGACCATGGATAACTGTTTCAAAAGGCGGCAGCCGGCGTTCCGGTCTCCAGAGCGGGTGATCGAGGATGTAAGAACCATAAGCGCGTTCACTGGCGCGCCTGTATTTGTGATCGGTGACATCAGGCACGGCGGAGATCAGTACGCCGGGCGGATCCTCGATGGCCTGGCCCGCGTGGCGGCCAAGAACCTGACCGTCCTGGAGCTCTTCAAACCGGCGCCACGGGAGTTCTTCCAGCGCCTTTCCGAGTGCATCCCGAACTACGCCCTGGAGATATCTCCGGAGAGCCACGACGAGCGGGTCAGGCTCGCAACAGGGAAAATGTACATGAATGAGGACCTCGAGCAGAGCATCGAATGGGCCCTGGAGTCCGGGTGCAGCAAGATCGACGTGTTTTTCATGATCGGCCTGCCAGGCCAGACAGCGCAGTCGGTGCATGACACCGTTGGGTACTGCGAGCGCCTCCTGGAGAAGTTCGGGCCTTCGTTGAACCCGCTTGTCGGCCCCCTGGCGCCGTTCCTGGACCCGTTCAGTATCGCCCATTCAAACCCCGGCGAATACGGATACCGTGTCCTGATCAACTCCCTCGAGGAGTATCGAAACGCTCTTTTAAACCCACACTGGCGGGAAATGCTAAGCTACGAGACGCGGTGGATGAGCAGGCAGGAGATCGTGGATTCAACGTACACCGCCCTGCTCGAGCTCAACCGGATGAAAGGCCGCTTCGGCCTGGTATCACCTGACTTCATGGAAAAGATGGACCGGTTCCTGCTCGACAACATGGCCCTCCTGGACCGGCTTGACCGGGCGATGAGCATCGATGATGCCGCCGTCCGAGGCGAGGAGCTGTCGATCATCAAGCGAGAGGCCGACCTCCTGCAGAGTAGAAGCTATCTCGTCAAAGAGGAGATCAAGTGGCCGGTTTCTTCTCGGAGGTTCCGCTATTTCAACATACTCCGCCTGCTGGCGGGGGAAGCCAGGCGAAAAACACCCCGGCCAGAAGACAGGAGGCGTTGACGAGGCTCATTGTTGTGAGGGCCCGGACTTGATGTATCATCATGGACATCATGGGTAGATTAAGGACGTTCTTCTCGAAAACGCGAGACTTGTTCACGCGTGCGCCCGCAAGGATGCTGGAGGCCGCGAAGAACAGTATGGACACGCGCTTCGCGAAGAAGGCGCTGGGAGTCACCCTCATCGCAATAGCCCTCATCGCAGCGGTCCTTGCGATCGCGAACCTCGCTTACGGCCGGCACACAGACTCCGGGTTCTTTTCAAGGAAGACATACCGGATCCAGGTATCCGGGGCCGCGAAGCAGGACCTGGGCCACCTCATCCGGCAATACAAGGGCATCGTGCCGACTTTCAATTTCAAATACAGCAGTAAAGACCCGGACATCATCATCGACTCGAGAAAGAGAAGCGGTTTGACCGCGGCCCTGATCGAAGGCATGCCTGCGCTGGAGCTGAAGGCCGGGACCGCCAGCAGGCTGCTGAGGGAGAAAAGGGATTACTGGTTCATGGCCAGGATGAGGGGGTTCATCTTCAGGTTCAAAGACAGGGCCGTCTCCGGGCTTGAAGGTTACCTGAAAGATTATTACGCCCAGAAGCCGGGGATAAGCCTCAACGCCGTGGGCGATATCTTACCCGGCCGGCACGTCGCCCAGAGGATGGCGGAACACGACGTCAACTACCCGTTCGAGAAGATAGCCCCCTGCGTAAGTGGAGCCGATATCGTCTTCGGTGACCTCGAATGCCCTCTGACAGACCGCTATCCCGCCCCTACCAGTGGAATGACCTTCCTCGCTCCGAGTAAGACCATCGAGGGGATCAAGCTGCTCGGGCTGAACGTCGCCGCGCTCGCGAACAACCACAGCACCAACTTCGGGAGGGAAGCGTTCGTCGACACGCTCAACCTGCTCAAAGCGAACAACATAAAGTACACCGGCGGGGGCATGAACTACGCGGAAGCGCACCAACCCGCAATCATGGATGTCGGGGGCGTCAAGATCGCCTTCCTGGATTACAACTCCATAACCGGCAGCATCGACGCGACCCCCGATAAACCTGGAGTTTCGTGGATAAGCATGCCGCCGTGGTACCCCGAAAACGAGCAGCAGATCGCGACCGCGCTGGAAGACATCAGGCTGGCGAAAGAGCATGCCGACGTGGTCATTGCAAGCTTTCACTGGAGCCAGGAGGACGTGTACTACCCCTCTCAATCGATGAAGAACCTCGCCCACGGGGCGTGCGACGCCGGGGCGGACATGGTCATCGGCTCTCACCCACACTCCATTCAGCCGTTGGAGTACTATAACGGCAAGTTCATCGCATACAGCATGGGCAACTTCGTTTTCGACCAGATGCAGCGCGACCAGACGCGCGAGGGCTTCTTCATTAAATGCCGGTTTACCGACAGCGTGCTGACGGGCCTGGAACTCGTTCCGTACAAGATTTATGACTACTCCCAGCCAAGACCTTTCCAGGGCGACTCGGGGCAGTACCTGCTCGATCACGTCTTCGAGCTATCAGGCTGGTAAGAAGATGCTTTGGCCCGGGATCCCCAACCGGCACCCCGGCTAACCGGGACCCGTTAGATGCTTCCTGCGGCCGTTCAGGAATTTCAGGCCCTCGAACCACGCGACGCTTAGCAATCCTGCCGCGAAGCAGATCGCCAGGTCTGCCGCGCTCAGTACTCCGAAGGAGAAGATGTTCCGCAGTGCGGGAACGTACAGGACAAGGCCGAGAACGACCAGGGTGCCCCCGATGACCCACCACAGGGCTGCATTACGCGACCTCAGAGTGCCGAAGATCGTGCGCGACCAGGACCGGTTCGTCAGTATCAGGCCGAGGTTTGCGATTACCAGGGTCGTGAAGGTGAGCGCTCGTGCCTCGAATTCCCCGGCGCCCAGACCTATCCTGAAAACCACCCCGACGACGATCAACACGATGAGCCCCTGCAGCAGGCTGATGCCGACCGTCCTCTTGTTGAACAGCGGGTCTTTGAGGTTTCGGGGCGGGCGTTTCATCACCCCCGCTTCCTCTTCCTCGCTTTCGAACACGACCGAACAGGTGGGGTCGATTATCAACTCAAGGAAAGCGATGTGGATCGGATACAGGACGAGCGGTAACTTGAACAGGACCGGGACCAGGGACATGCCGGCGATCGGCACATGGATGGCAAGGATGTATGACATCGCTTTCCTGAGGTTGTCGTAGATGCGCCTTCCCAGCCTGACGGCCTGCTCTATGGCGGAAAAATCGTCGTTGAGAAGCACCAGCGCGGCCGACTCGCGGGCGACGTCTGTGCCCCTTCCGCCCATTGCGATACCTATCTGCGCCGACTTCAATGCGGGCGCGTCGTTCACCCCGTCGCCGGTCATGGCCACAATCTCGCCGTTGTTTTTATATGCCTCCACCAGCCGGAGTTTCTGCTCGGGTACGACCCGGGCGAAGATATTGACCGTCCTGATGCGCTCCTGCAGTTCCTCGTCGCTCATGTCGTCCAGGTCCGTGCCGGTGATGTATTCCCCGCTCTTCTCCAGGCCGATCTGCTTCGCCACGTTCTGGGCGGTGCCCGGGTAGTCCCCCGTTATCATGACCACCCTTATTCCCGCGGAGTAACATTCCTTGATGGCCTCGTGGACGGTCGGTCGCACGGGGTCGGCCAGCCCGACCAGTCCGACGAGATCGAACACGAACTCGTGCTGGTCGAGTGGCAACGCCGTCTCCTCGAACTGTGCTTTAGCCACCCCTATCACCCTCAGCCCGTCGTCGGCCATGACGCTGACCTCGCTCAGAAGTTCCTGCCTCTGCATCGCGTCGAGGTGGCACAGGTCGGCTACGGCTTCCGGCGCGCCCTTCGCCGCAATCACAAACTCCTGGCCGTCGGGGGATTTCCACACGTGCGAGAGGGCAAGCAGATCCTGGGAAAGCGGGTACTCGCGCAGCAGGTTCCAGTCGTAGTGAAGGTGCTCGGTGGCGAAGAGCTTGCGGTCCCCCAGGCGCTTCAGCGCCCTCTCGATCGGGTCGAAAGGGTCCTTCTGGCTCGCCAGGATACTGAACTCTACTATCTCGTGGAACTTCTCCGGCAGGGACTCACGCGTGTGGTCGCCCAGGTCGTAGAACTCGCCCCACGCGAAGATCCTACTGACCGATATCCTGTTGAATGTCAGGGTGCCCGTCTTGTCGACGCAGAGCACGGTAGCTGATCCAAGGGTCTCCACCGCGGGCACACGTCGCGTGAGGACCTCTTTCTTCGATATCCGCCAGGCCCCCATGGTCAGGAAGATGGTAAGCACAACCGGGAACTCCTCGGGGAGCATCGCCATCGCCAGGGTCAGGCCCGCCAGGAAACCTTGCAACCAGTTGTGCCGGGTGAGGCCGTACACGACCACTACCAGGGCACATAGCGCCATCCCCAGCAGGGCGATGTTAAAAACGAGCTTCCTGGTCTCCTTCTGCAGCGGGGTCGCTTCCTGCTCGATGGACTCCAGCGCCACACCGATCTTGCCCATCTCGGTGCCGCTGCCGATCGCGGTCACCCTGGCGACGCCATGTCCCTGGACGACCATCGTGCCGGACCAGGCAAAGGGAAGGTCGTCTCCACCCGGGCGACCCATCTCTACGTCGCCGTCGGATTGGGACTTCCGGACCGGTACGGATTCTCCCGTCAGAAGGGACTCGTCTATCGACAGGTTCACGCACGATAGAAGCACCGCGTCCGCGGATACCCTGTCGCCCTCTGCCAGCACCATAATGTCGCCGCGGACCACGTCCCGCCCGGCGATGCGCTTCTGCTCTCCATCGCGTATGACCAGCGCGCGAGGGCTGGAAAGGTCGCGCAGGGCCTCGAGGGCGCGTTCGGTCTTGCGCTCCTGGTAGAACGTGATCCCCATCACCACGAGGACAAAGCTCAGTAAGATCAGGGCTTCCTTTTTTTCGCCCAGGATAAGGTATATGACACCGACCGCGACCAGCAGGATGAACATCGGCTCGCGCAAGACTTCAAACGCTATGGCGAGAATGCTGCGCCGCCTGGCCGAACGGATCTCGTTGTAACCTTCATCCGTCAGCCTGCGGGCGGCTTCCATCTCGGAGAGGCCTTTTACGTTCCTTATGTCGAATTCTTCATACATGACAGTACGGTCCTTGCGACCTTGATTGAAAAATGTTCAAGCAGGCTTGCGGATCGAGTATTTTCTCTCAAGAATTGCATTCGCCCACTGGCGGGTTTTTCCTGCAACCGGTGGACTTCTGGACTATGAACTGGTTTTCGATGTTACCTGCTCGAAGACGCGCATGAGGTTGAGGCCGAGGATCTTCTCTACGTCGCTCCCGGAATAGCCCCGGTCGAAGAAGAGCTGCGTGAGCGCGGGCAGGTCGGATGCGTCCCTCATCCCGTCCGGTGTCTTTATCAATCCGTCCCAGTCCGAGCCCAGGGCAAGGTGGTCGACTCCGACCAGGTCCCGGATATGGTCCGCGTGATCGACTACCGCGCTCAAATGTGGATCAGGGTCGTCCGCGGAAAGCCAGTAGGTGCTGTATATCAATCCGATCACTCCACCGGTCCGGGCGATGTTATGGATGTCCCTGTCCTGCAGGTTGCGGAACGTCGGCCTCAAAGACGCGCAGGCGCCGTGGCTGACGATAACCGGCTGGCTGCTCCGGCGGCATACCTCTGCAATCAAGTCCGTGTTGGTGTGGGCGACATCTATCATCATGCCGAGCTCGTTCATCAGTTCAACAGCCGCAGCCCCCCGTACGTTGAGCCGTGCTCTCCCGCGCCTGAGGCTCGCCGACGATACCGCAAAACGATTTGAGGTGAAATGGGCCATCGTGATGTAACTGACCCCGTGGCCGTGGAACTCGCGGATGCGCTCGACCTCACCGCCCAGCATGTGCAGCCCCTCGACGCCGAGCAGTACCGCGATCCTGCCGGAGGAGCGCGCCTGCTCCACTTCGGCCGCCGTCTTCGCCAGCATCAGCTCTTCGCCGTTCTTCCTGATCACGGATTTCGCGTACTCTATGTTGCGGATCGCCCTTATCTGGGCCTTGCGCGGCCAGGGATGGGTAACGATCCCCAGGAAGACCGCGTCAAGGCCTCCCTGTCTCAACCTCGGGATGTCGGCATGAAGCATCCAGGGCGTCTGGCCGTGAGGAGCAGGGTGGCGCACGGAAAGGTCAAGGCCCAGGATCCTCGAGGCGATGAGTGAATCGGTGTGCAGGTCAACTACGAGAGCGCGCCTGTGAAACTCGAGCGTCTCTTCAGATACGACTACAGGCTTGCGGATTGTTCGCAAAGCGTTCTGCCTCCAACATGACTTCGATCGAATTGTACCCGCGGCGGCAGGTAATCTCCGGCCTGTGTAGTATTATATTCCTCGGCGGTCAACAAAGAGGAAAGGACTTGTAATGGCTGACTTCGAATGTCTCGAGAAAGTGGAAGGCTCAAAGCAGGACCACGACCTGGTGCTGTACGCGCTGAGCACCTGCGGCTGGTGCAAGAAGGCGAAGGAGTTCCTGGCGGACAACGACGTCGCATACCGTTACGTGTATGTCGACCGCCTGGAGGGCGATGAGCTCGACCAGGTCTTCGCCGAGGTGAAGAGGCGCAACCCCAACAGGACCTTCCCCACTCTCGTCATAGACGACGAGGACGTGGTGATGGGTTTCAACGAGTCAACGTACAAGGACAAGCTTTTATGAGCGCGGAGTTATCGGGAGAAGACCTGGAGGGGCTTTACCGGCAGCTTACAGAAGAAGCCCGGTCCGGTGGATATAACCTCAACCCTGACATGGCCAACACCATGCAGCTTGTCCAGGGCCTGCTCTCCAACACGGAGCGCTACGGTTATCCCCTGTGTCCGTGCCGGCTGACCGGCGGCAGCAGGGAAGCCGACCTGGACGTTATCTGTCCGTGCGATTATCGTGACGCTGACCTCGATGACTACGACACCTGCTACTGAGGGCTTTACGTATCCAGGCGTGTCCTGGAGGAAAAAGCGACGGTAAGCTCTATCCCCGAGAGGCGTCCTCTTGATAAGCCGGCTATAACTCCGGAGGTGGAAGAATCAGTGACTCCCATATCAGGCGAAATCAAGGTCTGGCGGTGCAAGGTATGCGGATACCTCTGCGCCAGGGAGAAGCCGCCGGAGGTGTGCCCGATCTGCAAGGTGCCGAGGGAACGTTTCGAGCCGTTCGAGTTCACTTGAACTGACTAATACGCAACTTAGACGAACGTTAGATATCTCAGGCCTGGAGCACATGTTCGTCCTCCGGACGCCAGGCGGGGTCCACTATACAGAGGAACCTCAGTTCGCCCTCCCCGGTGTTCTCTATGTACTGCGTCGAGCCGGGCGGGATATATACCACGTGGCCGGCACTGACCGGCTCGCTCTCGTCGTCTATGTGCATCAACCCCTCACCCTCGAGGACATAGTAAACCTCTGAAGATTTCAGCCTGTGCCGCCCTGTGACCTGGCCGGGCGCGGTGACTGCATGGGCCAGGCTGTAGCGAAGTGCAACATCGGCCTTGTCCGGGTGGAGCAGCTCACGCAGCTGTGACCGGTCTCCTGCGGTAAACTCCTCGCAGTCTTCAAGGTCTCTGATAAACATCCCTCGCCCCTTTCTCTCCCCGAGGTGCTCTGTCATCGGCGGTGAACTCAGTTTCGCTTTCCGGTGTGCGCCCTGCCTCAAGCGACGACAGGGCCACCTGCCGCCAGCGTTGCCGCCTGGGCGAGCATGCGAGCGAAGTACTCTTTGAACTCCGGCGGCGTGGGCATCACGCGGAACGTAGCCTGCGCCTGAGCCACTATCTTGCCCGAGGAATCGAGCACCTTGAGGTCCATGGCCTTGTCCGCTTTTCCTGTCTCTATCGCCGCGTCGAGCAGGGCGCTCGCTTCCTCGCCGAGGACCCGCGCCGTGCAGGTGAGTTCTCCCCTCGGCATGCCGGTGAAACGTATGGAGAGGACCGTGTTCAGTACAAGCTGTTCCACTGGGTTCAGGTGATTGAAAACAGCCATGCCGCCGGCGGTCTCGACCAGCCCGCAGATCGCGCCGGCGTGCACGAGCCCGAACGCGTTGTAGTTTGACGGGTCATCTTCAAGGACCAGGGTAACCGTGCCATCTTCCGCCACCTCGCGCACCCGCATGTGGCTCCTCTGCGCGAAAGGGCAGCCGCCCTCCACCATCCCCGACATCATCTCTCTGTCCACGTGCCGACACCTCCCGGGCTCGTTACCGCATTGCGACGTTCCTGGTAACCGCATTCTACAACTGCGGTTCCTTTCCTGCCGCCCCGGGTCCGTGGAGAGCGACATTCTATGTCACACCCCCCCCTTACAATGATAGGAAACCGGCCAGTGGTACCGGTACGCGACAACTCCTGCGTGGTAAGGCAATCCCGTAGAGATGGCATTCGCTTCCACGAGATAAACAGGCAGGACTGCGCGCGCCAGGCATGGCTTATTTCAAAGGAAGGTGAAAACAGATGGCACAGGAGGCAATAGTAAGGGTAATGGAGATCATGTCCCCGGGGGGTGAGGGTGCGTTCACGCCTGGAAAACCCCTCTTCCACGGTGCGCTGGGGGTGTTCCCGCTGCACCTGGCCGCCTCGAGCGGGGTCGGATACCTGACCTACGACGAGGCGCTGGAGAAGGGAACCGTGGCGGTGAGCGAGGTCAGCGAGGGCGGCAGCGTTCCCGAGCTCCGTTTCTTGAACAGGGGAAGCGACAGGGTTCTCCTCATCGACGGCGAGCAGCTGGTGGGCGCCAAGCAGAACCGCATCCTCAACACGACGGTCCTCATCGAGGCGAAAAGCAGCGTGGTGATACCCGTTTCGTGCGTTGAAGCCGGCAGGTGGCACTACAGTGACGAAGAAAACATGCGCGCTTCACGTTCAAATCTTTACGCCACGACAAGGGCGAAGAAGTCGCGACAGGTGTCGAACAACCTCCGCGGTGAGCGGTCTTACCGCGCGAACCAGAACGCTATATGGAACGACATCTCCGGCAAGCTCGCCGCACACTGCGTCTTCTCCCCCACCAGCGCGATGGAGGACCACTTCGCGTCCGTGAGTGGAGAGCTCGACGGGTACCGGGAGAACCTGCGGCTCGAACGGTTCGAATCCCGAGCCGGGACCACCATCGTGGGAGCCGTTTTCACTCTCGAGGGCACGGTGCTTGGAATGGACGCCTTCGACAGCGCGGCGACACTGGAAAAGCAGTGGGGCAAGCTCCTCAACTCTTACGCAATGGAGGCTGTCAGGGTGAAGGGTGATGGCCCTGTGGATGTCGGGTTGGTCGGCGAGTTCCTGGGAAAAACGGCCGGCGCCCATATGGAGGTGTTCCAACCGCCGGGCCTGGGAGACGATGTCAGGATGACAGATGAGAAGGTCGTGGGAAGCTGCCTGGTGTTCGAAGGGTCGATCGTCCACGGCTACGCGTTCAACCTCGAGGAAGAGAAAGGCGAAGAAGCGCGGCCAGGCCGCCGGCATTCATCGTCCATGACCAGTTTCAGAGAAAGGAAGCGTCAACAGCGGCCGAGGGGCGGCATGTTCATCATGTAGGCCAGGCCGCCGACAGGCCCTTTCATGTATTGAGGCGGGGAATATTCCCCGCCTCATTTCTCATGATCCTGCAGGCGGTGACCCGCTGGCCTCTGTCAGGTGACGTCGACGAGCGGGGTAAGCCTGTCGATCGACTCCTGTATGAACCGGTCGTCCTCGATCGTAAGCTCTATCGCTCCCTCGGGGCAGACGCTCACGCAGTTGCCGCATCCCCTGCATGCCTCGCTTATGAACGACCGCTCGCCGATCAGGCTGATCGCGTCCGCGAAGCAGACGTCCTCGGTGCAGGTTCCGCATCCCACGCACCGGTCGGTCACTCTGACCGAGACACCCGGCATCTTCGTCACCTTTTCCGAGATCTTTTCAGACAGGACCGGCAGCACCCGCCACAGGCAGCAGCAGGGGCAGCAGTTGCAGATCGTCAGCAGTTTGTTTCCGGGCCTGATGTTCAGCCACACCGTATCCAGCTTGTTTCGCCCGATCAGGTGTACGAGCCCGGCCTCCCGGCATTGCCGCTCGTGTTCCAGCGCCTCCTCTTTAGTGACCCTGCGCCCCTGTTTGGGATTGATGCCCATGGCCGCCTCGCCGAGGAACAGGCAGCCGAGGTTATGGGGATAGTCCTTGCATTTCGCGGCCTCGCGACAGATGCATGTGTCCATTATCCAGTGATAGTTGGCCTTCTCGATAAAGTGCTCGACCACCTGGGATGGCAGCACGACCTCGCCCGGCTCGCCCGGGGATTCACCAACCTGCACGATCCTGTCGCGGGCCAGGAACATCAAGTCGTCCCCCTCGAACAGCAGCTTGTCGATCAAGCGCCCGATGACCGGGGCTTTCGTCAACCTGGCTATCATGAACCTCTGGGGGGCGGTCTTCTTGATTATTTTCACGATCCACATAGGAGTAGCCATACCTGCGATCACCACCTCTCAACACCCGGGGTCAGATCCCAAAATTTGAATTACCTGATCGATTATGAATCACCTCATCTAAAGATTCAAATTTTGGGATCTGACCCCACTTTGGATGACCCCATTTTGGAAGGGAGGCGCAGTTGCTCGCCTACCTTCGCGAAATACCTGCGCTTCATGAAATCCGCCCTCCTCCAGTGAGGGCCGACCCTCCATACCCAGGAGTCATGCCTCGCCGGCGTCTCCGGGAAACGCTCGTAAAGCCTCTTGATGACCCCCGCGCCGGCCCCGGCCCTCGCGATCAACGAAAGCGAGGTAAGTGAGACCTCACCGCTGTTGAGAGCCTTCGCAAGTCGGGGAAGCACTTTAAGGCCTGCCATGGCATCCTGCTTGATCTCGTACTCGAGCTGAAGCGCAAGCGCTCCTTCCTCGGTCAGGACACCGGGCACGGTGAAGAAGAAATCCATCTCTGAAGCGGACATCGACATCATCGCCGGGAGGCTTGCGGTCAAGAAAGCGAACTTCGCCCCCTGACCCTGGAAATACCCGACATTGTAAGGCCACAGCGCGTTTATGCTTACATCCCCCCGCCGGAGCGCCGCCGAGGCGACATCCTCTGCGATCCTGCATGCGGTCAGGGCGGACGTTACGCCCTCGCCCGAAAACGGCTTGTTCATGAACGCGGCATCCCCCACGACCATCAGCCCGTTCTCCACCAGCGAATAAGGGGGCCGCCGGTACGGGATCCTTCCGCCGGTGCAGCCGACCACCTTCCCTTTTAACGGCAGCGTCTCCATGAACCGCCGGTGGCGACTGCGTGCCGCCTCGTGGCTCCCTACCATCCCGATCCCAACGATCCTTGTATCTCCCGGCCCCGGCGCGCACCATCCCTGGAAATAAGGGTAGGAGTTGACGCCGTGTTCCAGGTCTCCTTCAACCTCATCCCAGGTCTCCATGTAGACGAAGATGGTGTCGAGATTTGATATCGAGTCTGTCTCGAACCGGTGACCCGGGGTCATCAGCGTGCGGACAACCCCGTCGATGCCGGACGCGTCGATCACCAGGCGCGCCCTGACTTCCACGTCGCCCTGCGGGCCCTTCGACCTGACTCCGGCCAGGTCCAATCCCTCCATGATCAGGCCCACCACTTCCGTCTGCTCCAGTATCTCGACCTCTTTGTCCCTCGCGTATCCGTGAAGCCTCTGGATAAAGCCGGGTTTGTCCATCACCAGCGTGAGGAGTTCGAAAGTCATGCTGTGGGCGAACGTGGGAGACCACATCGTCATGGCTCTTACGGTGTGCAGCAGCTCGTCGCCCGTGGGAAGCGGTATGTCAAACCTCTCAAAGGCGACCTCTTCCATGTGAAAAGGCCCGATCTGCGTTCCGAGCTTCTCCAGGGGCTCCTTTTCTATCACCACGCAGCGGTAACCGGCCCCGCCCAGCCTCCAGGCGAGATACGCTCCGCTGGTCCCCGCTCCGACGATCGCCACGTCGGCTTCGACTTTTCTCACAACCGTTGACCCCACCTGGCTTAAAAAACAGAACAACTGCGTGCCCCGGCTCAAGGCCCCGGGGAGAGCGCCTCTGAAAGCGTGGTCGGGACAAAGCCCCTGGCGCGGATGTCGTCGATTATGCGCGGCAGTGCCTGCACCGTTATCGATCGATCGTGCATCAGGACGATGGCGCCGTTGCTGGCCTGCGATACCACGACCGAACGGACCCCCTCCGCCGACGCGCTGGACCTCCACTCCTGGGGATCGATCGTCCAGTACACCGACAGGTACCCCTCCGCGTTCACTCGCTGTATCAATGCACTGTTACGGTCCCCGTTCGGAAACCTGAAATACGGCTTCGTGGTGAAGGCGGTTGCCTGACCGATCTGGGCTTCGGTGCTCGCAAGCTCCGAGGCCAGCTGGGCATCTGATATCCTGGTGAACCAGGGATGGGAGAACGAGTGGTTGGCGATCTCGTGCCCCTCGTCGGCCATCCTGACCAGGATGTCCGGGTGCGACGCTGCGAAACCGCCCAGGACGAAGAAAGTACACTGGATCCCTTTTTGCCTTGCGATGTCGAGGATGGAGTTCGTCAGGCCGGCACTGCCTTCGATGTCAAACGTCATCGCAATCGCGTTCTTCGAAGGGTTGCCCCTCGAGACTTCGCCCCACCCCCGTGCAGCGGCAAGCCCGTTCCTGTCGATGGTCCGCCACCGGGAAGCGAAGTACATGGTGCGCTCGACTATCAACGGGACCCCGTTGGTCGACGCTACCTTCACCGCGAAATCCCCCCGGCTGTCGTTGAACCTGCCGATGCCGGGCCCCGGTTCATGTACCGGGATCGTGAAGCGGCTCTCCTCAGGTATCCTGATACCGCTTCTCTCCTCTATCCGGCCGTCGGCGCAGTAGTAGGTGACATCCACCGCGGCGTCACTGTCACCGGGGTTCTGCATGCAAAGGTACGTGTCGAACCCTTCCCTGGTACTTCCCTCCGCCAGGTACCATGTCTCCTTCGGGGCCGTGGCGCCGACCGAGTCGTAACCGCCTGTCCAGAAAGGCCTGTAGGAGAAGTAAGCCGGGCGTTCGGCGACTATGGGGACCCCGTTGGAGGACCCTATCTCCACGCTGAAATCGCCGTGGGCGTTGTTGTTCCTCCCGATCCCCAGTGGAGTCTCGTGGACCGGTATGGTGAAACGGCTCTTACGGGCTACCTTTATCCCTTCTCTTTTCTCTACGATGCCGTCGGCACAGCGGTAGCGGACCGTTACCACGGCATCCCTGTCGCCAGGGTTCCCCAGGCACAGGTACGTATCAAAACCGTCCCTGGTGCATCCCTCCGCGAAGTACCACTTCTTTGCCGGGGCCGTCGCGCCCACGACGTCGTGGCCCCCGGTAAGGTACGGCCTGTAGGAAAAGTACATGGGGCGCTCCGCGACGATCGGCGCCCTGGCGGACGACTCGATCTTCACGCTGAAATCCCCATGGTCGTTATCGTGCCGGCCGATGCCGAGCCCGTCTTCGTGGACAGGGATCGTCAGGCGGCTCCTGCGCGCCAGCCTGATGCCCTCCCTGGTCACCGTCTTCCCGTCCGCGCAGTAATAATCAACCCTGACCGTGGAATCTTCATCGCCCGGGTTCCCCAGGCACAGGTACGTCTCAAAACCGGCCCTGGTCGAGCCCTCCGCGAAGTACCATTCCCGGCCCGGCGCCGTCGCCCCGACCACGTCGTGCCCGCCTGACCAGGCGCCCTTGTAAATGAAGTACATCGGACGCTCAGCCACGATCCCTTCCGTCGAACTGATCTTTATCGAAACGTCGTTCTCCGCGGGCACATCATCGCTGACGTTCACTGTAGTGCGGCTGTTGGGCGGCAGGCTGTACGGCTTCTCTATGTTCTGCCCCGTGCCCAGCATGTACGACAGGGTAGCCTCGGTTGCCCTGCCGTTCGGGTTTAACAGGCAGATAAACTCGCTGAAGCCCGCCCGGGTGCTGCCCTCGGCGAAATACCAGGTCCTGCTGGTTCCCGTGCTTCCCACGGAGTCGTGGCCACCGTTCCATCCGGCCAGCGCGGGTACCGCCTGAAGTGTCACGAGCACAAGCAGAAAAAGTGACGCGCGGACGATGCTGGTGCACGGCCCATGGCCGCCATCCCGTACTCTCATGTTACCAACACCACCACATTCACCTGCCTACTATGTTAAAACAACCAGAACCAATAGAATCAGTGTGCAAATAGGATAACAGAAGGAGGCGCTTCAATAAAATGCCGCTCTTCAGCAGATCCATCGACATCGAGGTAGAAGAAGAAGGCGAGGGCCTTCGTATCAAGGGAAAGTTGAGCGACAGGCGGTCCGGTGAGGACCTTCATGGCATCGAAGCCGAGATGCTGGTCACGGTCTGGGACGGCGAGATAAAAGCCATCTCCGGTTCAATGCCTGCCAGCCCCATGCAGGAGTGCGCGCAGGGGCTCGAGAGCCTCCAGGCGCTTACCGGTATCTCTATAAAGCCCGGCTTTTCCGATGTTGTCAAAAACACGGTCGGCTCCAACAGGGGGTGCTCGCACCTCGCCGCCCTTGTTATGAACATGGGCAACGTGAGCGTCCAGGGGCGTGGCGCATATCTCCGGAAACACATCGAAGACGAAAAGGAGGCGCGGTCCGCGATCGCGGAAACGGGAAAGGAGCTCGGCCTCATAGACAGCTGTGTCTGCTGGAGGGAAGACGGCCCGATCATGCGCCGGTGGCGGGAGCGGGAGCAACAGGGGGAGTAACCGCCTACCTGCCCTTGAACTCCGGTTCGCGCTTCTCGGAAAAGGCGGCCAGCCCTTCCCTGGCGTCCTCGCTGGCAAAAGCCTCGACTGACAGCGCTTCTAACTGTGAGCGCTCATCCTCAGTCAGTTCGGTGGACCGTGCCAGCATTCGGAGGGCTTTCTTGTGCCCGGCCCCGGAGAGCGGCGCGTTTCCGGCGATCTTTCCCGCCAGTTCAAGCGTGAAATCCTCCAGGCTACTATCCGGGACCACGTAATCCAGCAGGCCGATCTCACCCGCCTCTTCAGCCCCGAAGTACTGGGCTGTAAGAAAAAGCTTCCTGGTGCCGGCCGGCCCGAGCGCGCGCAGGAAGCGTCGCAGCCCTTCCGGAGGGTAGACTATCCCGAGGCGCCCCGGAGGCATCCCCATGCGGCTTTTCTCCGAGCCGACCCTCAGGTCGCAGGCGACAGCGAGCTCACAGGCCGCCCCCAGCGCGAAACCCCTGATCATCGCCACTACCGGGCAGCGCGCTTCCTCGATGGCGGCGATCGCGGACCTCAGCGGCGCCACCTCCGAGCTTATCTGCCGGACGTTCTCTTCCGGTGTCGAGTCGATCATGGCGCGGAGGTCCATTCCCACTGAGAACGCCCTGTCGCCGGCGCCGCGAACGATCACGCACCTTATCCCCTCGTTCTCGTCGAGTTCCTGCAGCGTTGAACTCATCGCTTGCAACATCTTCTCCGAGAAGGCGTTGCGCGCTCGCGGGCGGTTCAGGGTAAGGATCGCTATGTCGTCCCGGACCTCAACCAGTAACTCAGAATCGCTTGACAACCGGCCTCCTTCCATGCCGTTTCACCGCCTGCAAATCGTATCTCATGCTTGAGCCGTCGGACAAGGAGGAGGCGGGCCTCGAATCGTGAACGGCGGTAGAGTGCTATAATGCAGCGGGCCAGAAGGGGGATCGACGTGCAGGATCACGAGTTCGACGAGATCGACGCAATAATCAACGCGGGGTCGATGGCTATAGTGGGGGCCTCCGGTGTCCCGATGAAGTTCGGGACATACTTCACGGGCGTCCAACTCTCCTTCGGTTTCAAAGGCCCCGTTTACCTCGTCAACCCCGGCGAGAAAGAGATCATGGGCCGCCAGGCTTACCCTGACCTGCGGTCCCTGCCGGAAGCGCCGGACATCGTATACATCACCATCCCCGCCCACCGCTCGATGGAGGTGCTGCGCGACTGCGCGGCGGTGGGGGTGAAAGGGGTCATAATCCTTGCCGCCGGTTTCCGCGAGGCCGGCGAGGAAGGAAAGGCGCTGGAGGAAGAAGCGCTTCGCCTGGCCCGTGAGGGCGGGTTCCACATCATCGGCCCGAACTGCTTCGGCATCTACAACCCGAGAAACCGGCTTACCCTGCTGCCAGGATACGATTTTTCGACCACTCCAGGGGACACGGCTTTCATATCCCAGAGCGGCGGATTCGCGGCCCACGTCGCCCGCCTCGGCAAGAGCCTCGGCATCGACTTCAGCGCGGTGGTCAGTTACGGGAACGCCGCCGACCTCAACGAGACGGACCTCCTGCGCTACTTTACCCGGGACCCGCACACAGCGGTGATCTCCGGTTACCTCGAGGGAGCCAGGGGTGGCCATGATTTTGTCGAAGCGCTCCGGGAGGCAACTGCCGTAAAGCCGGTGGTGATATGGAAGGTCGGCAAAGGCGAGGCCTCCAGGCGGGCGGTGATAACGCATACCGGGTCCCTTTCGGGATCAGCCGAGATATGGGAAGCGTTGATGCGCCAGTGCGGGGTCATCATTGCCTCTGGAGTAGAGGAGCTCTGTGACGTACTGCTCGCGCTCAAGCATATCGGCAGGGACCCGGGGCGCCGCCTGCTGATATCCGGGGGCGGCGGCGGACTCGGGACATACGCCGGGGACCTGGCCGAGGATGAAGGCCTCGATGTCCCCCCGCTCGATGGCGGTACCCTCGATAACCTCAAGAAGATACTGGCGCGGCCGGGCGCGGTGGCCGGAAACCCGCTCGATATCGGTGCCCCACTCATCCCCCTGCAGCAGTTCGAGCCCGCCATATGGGAGGCGGCCAGGAATGCTTCGACGGATATCCTCATCTTCGATATGGCGGTAAACTTCGCCTACGATCTCGCCGGGGAAGCTGGGCTGGACCTCGCCACGGATATCCTCATCAGGGCTGGGAGAGAAAGCAAAAAGGCCATGGTGGTAGTGCTTTACACGCGGTCCTGTGACCCGGACAACCTTACCGCGGAAGAGAACCTGCGCAGGGTGCGCTGGAAGCTCCTGGATGCGGAAATTCCCGTCTACCCTTCGATGCCGAGGGCCCTGCGCGCCATCGCAAGGGTCAATTCCGGGGCCTGACCCCTGCTGCGAGGCCTCACGGCCCCGGGGCACTCCCCGCGGGCTGCGGCTCGCGCGCTATCTGCATTATGCTGACCTGTGGCGGGGCGTAGTTGGAGATGAACAGCCTGTCGCCCTTCGCGCTCACTACCATCCCTATGGGCCTCGAGGCCGGCACCTTGAAGACCTGCGCGCGCGCCTGAAGGTCGACGCACCCGACAGTCCCCTCACCGTAGTTGCACACGAAGAGGTATCTCTCGTCGGGGGCAAGCGCTATCGTGCGCGCCTGGCTTCCCACCTTTATGGTCGCGGCGATGGCTCCGGCCACTCTGTCTACGACGGTCACGGTCCCTGGGCTGTTGTTGCTCACGTACAGGATCAGCCCATCGCGGGTTATCAGGACGTGCCTCGGGTTGCTCCCGCACGGGATCTGCCGCGAGACCTGGTGACCGGCCGCGACGTTTACCTCTGTCAGGGTACTGCCACCCATTATGCAGACATACGCGAAGTCGCCTTTCGGTGTAAAGCATATCCCGCGCGGCGTACCGGGGACGGGGATGTTACTGACAACGGTGCGCGTTTTCGCGTCGATGACGCTCACCGAGTTGGAGTTCCAGTTCGCCACGTACACCCAGGCACCGTCTGGGCTGACCGCCACCTCCTTGGGGATGCTCCCTGTGGGCACCTCGCCTATCACCGCCCCGGCTTCCACGTCCACCAGGAGCACCTTGGCCGAGTTATACAGCGATACCCAGGCGATACGTCCGTCCGGGCTGAAATCCGCCTCCACGGGCTCATCGGGGAGGGGTATGACCTTGAGCAGCGCGTACGAGTCCGCGTCGAAGATGAAGTTCTTGTGCGCGTAAAGGTCGTTCACGAACACGCGGCGCCCGCCGGGCATCAGCTCTACGGATTTGGGGCCGGCTTCGACCTTGAGAATGGTCAGGGGTGACAGGCCGACGACGGTGCCGGTGACGAAGTCGGGCTCATGCTGCGCGGTTTTTTTCTTCTGTTCCCCGGACCTGGCCGTCTTCTCTGGATTTTCGCGCCTGGATACCCGGGGCTCGTTCGATTTTCCGCACCCGGCCGCGGCAGCTACTACAACAACTACAAGTGCGAATGCGAGGAGAATCCGGGAAAGCGGGCTTCTCGAGTCCGTACTTCTCACGGTTGAGCCGGATCCTCGCTAGACCCTCGACTCCGGCGGCTTCTCGTAAGCCGGAACACCGTAGACCTTCTTGTACGCCTTGCAGAAAGGACACAGCCCGAGCCCGTTGTCCACTTTTGCTAACAGGTAGAAGAGCCCCTTGCCCTTTTCTCTGCCCTTGACGCAAACGGTGCACTTCTCGAGACAATAATCGGCACGCTTAAGTGTCTTCTCGTCGAACTCTTCGGTCATTTCGTCCCCTTTCTCGATACCGCAGCATGGGAACACTCTAATCATTCCGGCGTATTATTGCCAGTGAGCGGGTCTTTCGCTTCTTTCCTCTTTTGCATGGATATCTGTGCGAACACCTGGGGTCAGGTCTTGAATCGTGAATTACGGCCACTTTTTGGGGTCAGGTCCCTGAACTTGCGAAAAGGTTTAACAACCCCCGCCAGTTAACACTCATGCCTGACACCCATGGTGGTTGAACGCTCCATGTACTGGAGCGTGCAGGGACCGGAAGCACTAAAAGGCCTGACAACCCCCGCCAGTTAACGCTCTGGCCTGACACCCATGGTGGTCGAACGCTCCATGTACTGGAGCGTGCAGGGACCGGAAGCACTAAAAGGCCTGACAACCCCCGCCAGTTAACACACATGCCTGACACCCATGGTGGTCAGGTCCAACACACCAGGACCTTACCCCTCCGACGCCGGGGTCTGGCTCCCTGTTGCGT